>Ga0209785_1000074_pt1 | contig 48817 bp, 49 predicted proteins | sample WorMetG1BERMUDA2_FD_187403 | JGI IMG/M metagenome (GOLD analysis project Ga0209785, IMG submission 187403) | Marine gutless worms symbiont microbial communities from Max Planck institute for Marine Microbiology, Germany - Inanidrilus... ...
CCGGCCTCGTATTCCTTGATCATCCCGATGATCTGCTCGTCTGAAAATCTGCGTTTCATGGTCCATCCTTTCCTTTCCTGGACGGATCACTAACACCTCAATGGCCCCAATTCACGGGGCTGGGTCACTCGGTCCGTCGATCTCGCCCACCGCATCCCGCCGCCAGCTCGCCCGGTCGATCCGATAGATGTGATTGGCCGCGAACTCGGCATCGGTGGCGTAATAGACGGCCCGTTCGGCGAAGATCGGATAAATCCCCCGCCAGGACTCATCGCCCGTGCCTACCATGTGCAGAGTGGCGAACCCATCCGGGCTCCGCTGGACACGGCACTCTCCCGGCAGGTCCCCGGTCAGCGACCAGAGCTCGCCGGCGACCGGATCCCAGTGCACGCCGTGCACATGGCGGACCTCGCCCGCGGCGAAGGTATGGACGATCCGAGCCCGCTTTTCGCCCGCAGGGAGAGTGTAGATATGCACTGCCGCGCTGCGGTCCCTATTCGGGAAATACTCTCCAAACCAGATCGCGCCGTCGGGCGTCTTGGCGACACAGCCGCGGAGCACCCGGCAAGCCCGCGCCAGTCCCGTTACCTGATGCCAGTCCCCGTCCCAGATCCATAAGCCCCGGTCGAAACTGACGAAAAGCGAGCCATCGGACCGCGGGATCAGATTATAGACTGAATAACGCAGCAACCGCTCGGCCAGCGGCAGCCGCCAGACCCGCCGTTTCCAACCGCCGTCGGGAACCGTGGCCAGATGCCTGGCCGTCTCCCCCAGCCCCTCAGCCCGGTAGATCTCCGGCCCGCGCGAGAGCCAGTGCCTCCCATCCACACCGATCCACTGCGGGGTAAGGCCGTTCCAGGTGGAGAGAGGCGCGATCTGCATGCCCGGGCTCAGGCTGCCTTATCCTTGGCGCACCAGAAGGATCCGATTCCCAACACATCCATCTTGGTGCGCAGATAGCAATCTACCGCCTCCTCGGGCGTGTGTACGATGGGCTCGTTCTCGTTGAATGAGGTGTTCAAGAGCACCGGTATCCCCGTGCGTGTCTCGAAGGCGGCGATCAGATCGTGGTAGAGCGGGTTCTCCCCGCGTTTGACCGTCTGCAGGCGCCCCGTGTCGTCCTCGTGGTTCACCGCATCGATCCGCGCCCGCCATTCTGGGCGGATCTTGTAGACATGCAGCATGAAGGGGGAGGGGTGGCTGTGCTCGAAAATATCGTTCTGGCGCTCCTCCAGCACCGCGGGAGCGAAAGGCCGGAACCATTCGCGCCGCTTGATCCGGGCGTTCAGGATGTCTTTCATGCCCGGATAGCCGGGATGGACCAGGATCGAGCGGTTGCCGAGCGCGCGCGGACCCCACTCCATGCGGCCCTGGAACCAGCCCATGACCTTGCCTTCAGCCACTGCGTCCGCCGCCGCTTCGATCAGCGGCCCGCGCTCGAGCTTGACATAGGCTACGCCCTTGTCCTGCAGAACCTGCTCGATTTCCTCATCGGTAAAGGCGTCGCCGAAATAGGCATCGTTGATCGCCCAACGCTTGCCTTCGCGTAGCACGGCGTTCGAGACGTAGAGTGCCGCCCCCATGGAGAGTCCGTCATCTCCCGCCGCGGGCTGGATCGCGGTCTCCGTGAACGGTGTCTGGTCGAAGATCTTGCCGTTGGCGACCGAGTTCAGCGCACAGCCCCCGGACAGCGCCACGCGTTCTGACGGCACCTTGGCATGCGCGAGTTTCGCCATGTGCATATAGACGTCCTCGAAGCGCTGCTGCAGGCAGAAGGCCAGGTCCATATCGCGCTGCAGATACTCGGCCCCAGGCTCGCGCGGTGCGCCGAATATCCGAATCATTTCATCCGAGTAGTGGCGGTGCACTATCATCTCGCCCCTGTCGTTCAGCTCGAGGCCGGGGTTCGACCCGAAGGGCACGAAATACTTCTTGTTCAGTTCGAAGCCTGTGGGCGTCAGCCGGATCATATCCTCAAACACGTCGCGATATGTGTCCTGCCCATAGGGGGCGAGCCCCATGACTTTGCCCTCGTCACCATAGCGGGCGTAGCCGATGAACTCGCAGATCATGGTGTAGAGCGAGCCGAGCGAGGAGGGCAGATAAGTCTTGTCCAGGATCCGGATCCGGTCGCCCTCGCAGTCCGACAGCATGGTCGAGACGAAATCACCCGAACCGTCCACCGAAAAGCCCGCGCAACGCTCCCAGGGCGAGATAAAATAGGAACTGGCGGTGTGCGCGATGTGATGCTCGACATTGTGGAACTGGAAACCGAGATTGGCCGGATCCTCATCGAATGCTTCAGCCAGAATCTGCTTTATGCCACCGAAAGCGTTCATCTTGCGCTTCATCGCCAGGATGTTTGGCAGCTTTCCGACATTGCCAAGGGCGAACTTGGCCTTTTCTATCCGGTTGGCCTTCGGGTCGCGGCCAACGGCGACATGGCCGATCTCAGACAGTTTCAGCCCGGCGAAATCGAGGCAGGCCTGGATCGAGAGCACCGGGAATCCGCCATAGTATTTTATGCGGTTGATCCGTTCCTCAGCAATGGCGAAGACCGGGACTCCATCGATTACAAGGCACGCGGACGCACCCGCGTGAAAGGCCGTCAGTCCAAGAATAGCGGTCATACAGAACTTACTCTCATAGAATTGCGTCGCTGTGGCCGAGGCGCTGGCCATCGCGTTTTGCCCCCGCTCGGCGGTCGGCAGTCAAGGAACGTGCAAACTCGGCCAGACTGCCTAGGACGGTGTGCATCCGTTCGCCCGCCAGGTGGTTGTATCCGTTCAGGTTTCGACGAGATAAATGAGCTTTGCGTCTTTGGTTTCGATTATCCGGACAGTCTGCAGCGGTCAAAGGCAGACCGAGCAAGGCGGTCGAGACGGGTGTCGACGAACACGTCGTCTTCGCACGCAACAGCCAAAGCCCGGGCCGGTTCCGCGTGGTCGGATTTGAGGCCGCTGACCGTTTCCTTGAAAATCTGGCCATGGCCTTCCTTGGTCGGGTGTTCAATCAGTGTCTCCAAGGTCTCGCCGGATGTGGAGACGCGAGCATAGGTGATAATCTTCATGGTCCCACTATGCACGCGATTTCTGCACGGTACAACGAATTGAAATCAATCGCTTCTGGAGTTCGTGCATAAGTCACATATTCTGATTGCTTCGCCCGAAACCAACATTCGACAAACGGTAGGTTTGTCCGCAGTCCGTTCTCTCATTCCGGGCTTTCGGTCAAGTGCTTTGCCCGGATGAAGCCATGACATAAAGACGGCGGATGGCTTCTCGGCCGACCGCATGGCGCGATTTGGACAGGCATTTCCGTCGCGGCTATAAGGGCGCATGGACAGAAGCGTCAAAAAACACATTTATTCCGCGCCCGCCTTGGAAAAGGGGCTCGATATCATCGAGCTTCTGTCGACCCAGGAAACCGGCATGAGTCAATCCGAGATCGCTCGGGCTTTGGGCCGTTCGGTCGGCGAGATCTTCCGCATGCTGGTCGTGCTCATGGACCGGGGCTATGTGGCGCAGGAGCCGCTCAACGACCGTTATGTGCTGACCACCTTCCTGTTCGAGATCTCGCATCGCATCCCGAAGATCCGGCGGCTCACCGCCTTCGCCGGCCCGCTGATGCGGGCGCTGGTGAAAACGATCAATCAGTCCTCGCACCTGGCGATCCTGAGCAATGACAGCGTGCTCGTCGTCGGACAGGTGGATTCGCCGGGCAACAACACCATGGCCGTGCGGCTCGGCGCGAAAATCGATCTGTGGTCGGCCTCGTCCGGCCGGGTCATCCTCGCCCATCTGCCGCAGGAGGAGGTCGACACCTATTTCGCCAATGTGCAGCTGCCGGCCGGCATGAGCGAGGAGGCTGTGCGCCGTGACCTTCAGCTGATCCGCGAAAAGGGTCATGAGGTGCGCGACAGTTTCGTGGTGCGCGGTGTCGTCAACGTCTCGGCGCCGGTGATCGATCATTCCGGCCGCGCCGTCGCGGCTCTGACGATCCCCCATATCGAGAAATATCGCGACACCATCACATTCGAGGATTGCCGCCGCGAGCTCGTTGCGACAGCCGCCGTGCTGACCAGAAGCCTCGGCGGCGGCGCCTCGACCAACGGCGCGTCCGACGCACCGGAATAATCACCGCGGGCTTGACGCTCCTGCGGTCAGGGTGTTCTTTCGCTCCCGAGATGCAGGATGCGCCTTGCGCTCTCATCGACACTCGCGCGCGTGGTATCCAGGATCTCGCATCGAGCCGCTCGCGCCTCGTTGCGAAGGTAAGCGGCCCAGTCCAGCATATCTTTCGTCGCGAGATCCGGCTGGCGACGATGGTGTTCGAGCCGCCGCAGCCGCTCATTGTCGTCACAATCGACCAGGATCAGCCTCGCATTCGGGATATCGTACATCGAGATCGCGCTCTGAATGAAGGCTATTCGGGACTGTCCTTCAAAAAGAACGCTTTCATCGCTCAACACCGCCAGTCTTTCGAACCACTCCAGCGTTTTGGCGTGCTGCCAGGCTTCAGGGGAACCGAACTGCCGGACCATGTCTTCCGTGCTTGGAATGGGGATTTCGTCGAAATGGCGAACCGTGATCGGCATCAGCTCTGCACAATGACATGCAATCGTCGTTTTGCCGGAACCGGAGGCGCCTGTGAGGACAATGAACTGTCTGGTCGGCATGAGAGATATGATCCCATGTTGTGAACGGCTGGGAGAGAGCCAGCGTGACATGACGGCCGCGCTTCAATCGTGTCATCGCGATCCCGGGATGGCTCCCCACGTCGACCGTTAGCCTGCTTGGAAATCATCATCGCCCACAGTTTAGCGCCCGCGTGTCACACAGCTTTCATCTTACTTTACAACAATTCTAAACGGCGACCATTTCCCACATAGCCATTAAATCGGAGATATCCATGACTGACGTTGATCCTAGGCAGCTGTCCGCCGACGACTGGGACGAGCTTCACTTTCCGCGACCGACCGAACACGAATTCGACCGGGTTGTCGAGCGCGCGATCTCGCGCCGCGGTTTCCTTGGCGGGGCGCTTGCTTTTGGGTCCGGCGCCGCGGCCATGAGCATGGGCCTGCTGAAAGGCACGACCGCGCTTGCCCAACAGACCTCGCGCTTCGCCTTCGAGCAGCTTGCGCCGCAGACCGACGGCACCGTCCATGTGCCGGAGGGCTATAACTGGGATGTGCTCGTGCGGTGGGGCGATCCGCTGTTTTCCGATGCGCCGGCCTTCGACCCGCAGCAGGGCGTTCCCACGGAGGGATCCGACCGGGTGTTCGGCGAGAACACCGATGGCATGGAACTGTTCAATGTCGGTGGCAGGGAACTGCTGGTCGTCAACAGCGAATACGTCAATCCCAAGATCAACCTGCCGGCCGGCCAGGAGGGCGAGCCCCAGTCCGCCGGAGACGTGTTGCGCCTGCAGAACTTCCAGGGCGTTTCGGTGATGGAAGTGGCCGAAGGCCCGGATGGTTGGGCGGTTGTCGTCGACAGCCCCTATAACCGCCGCATCCATCACAATTCGCCGATGGTGCTGGAGGGTCCGGCCGCCGGCCATGATCTGCTCAAGACGGCGGCCGATGCGACCGGCGCCGCATCGCTCGGCACCTTCAACAATTGCGGCTCCGGCCGGACCCCGTGGGGCACCTATCTGACCTGCGAGGAGAATTTCAACGGCTATTTCGGCACCACCGCCGAACTGTCCCTGGACGACACCCTTGCCGCCGGCTTCAAGCGCTACGGCGTGTCGACCAAGGTCGATCCGGGCCGTTACAACTATCACGGCTTCGATCCGCGCTTCGACCTGTCGAAGAATCCCAACGAGCCGCATCGCGCCGGCTACATTGTCGAGATCGATCCGGCGAACCCGGAGTCGACCCCGGTCAAGCGCACCGCTCTCGGCCGTTTCAAGCACGAGAACGCCGCTTCGACTCTGACGCCCGATGGTCGGGTGGTCGTCTATATGGGCGACGATGAGCGCGGCGAGTTCATGTACAAATGGCTCAGCCGTGACATCTATGTGCCGGGCGGCGACACCTCGACGCTGCTGTCCGACGGCCAGCTTTTCGTCGCCAAGTTCAACGACGACATGACCGGCGAGTGGGTCGCCCTGACCCCGGAAGCGACCGGAATGGATGCCGCGAACATCGCGATCTTCACCCGGATGGCCGCGTCCGCGGTGGATGCGACCACGATGGACCGTCCGGAGTGGATCGCGGTTAATCCGACCGCCGTCGAGGCCTATTGCTGCCTGACGAACAACTCGCGCCGCGGCGCCACCAACGACGACGGTTCGGTCCGCACCAATGCCGGCGGCGACCCGATGACGGTCAACGCGCCCAATCCGCGGGAGATCAACCGCTACGGTCAGATCGTCCGCTGGCGTCCGCACAACAACGACCACGGCAGTTCGACCTTCGATTGGGATCTTTACGTGATGGCCGGCAACCCGACCGTGCACACCGACGGCCCCTATGCCGGCACGGCCAACATCAATGCGGGCAATCTGTTCAACTCGCCCGACGGCATGCAGATCGACACGACGGGTCTGATCTGGATCCAGACCGACGGCAATGAGGGCGAATTCGCCGGCATGGGCAACAACCAGATGCTGGCCGGCGATCCGGTGAGCGGCGAAATCCGCCGCTTCCTCACCGGCCCGAACGGCTCGGAAGTGACCGGTCTGACCTGGTCGTCCGACCGCCGCACCATGTTCGTCGGCATCCAGCATCCCGGCAAGCCCTTCCCCGACGGCGACGGCAACCTGCAGCGCTCGAGCATCGTCGTCATTAAGCGCGACGACAATGCGATGATCGGGTAAAGCCGAGACATTCCGGGCCCGGGCGCTTCGGATTGAAGCGCCCGGGCCTGTAGCATCGGTCACTGCAAACGGCGTCGCAGCTTACTTTAGACCGCTTCGAGGCGCTACTGAAGCGCCATAGCAACCACGGAACGATCAATCCATTGATCGTCGGATTGCATTTGGTTCCCAAGACAGAGCCCACATTGTCGCAAAACGGGCAAACAAATGTCGCCCTGGCTTCGGATAGCGGCCCTTGGTTGCAGTTGGCAGGCGGCCATCCATACCGCGGCGCATTCTCCCGAAAGCGGACATTGCTTCACAGCGCTTGCGCTTCCGCGCCCAATGGCGGCTGAGCGGACAGCGCTTCCGTTCGTCTGGCGGACTGGAAAGGCTGCTCATTTAGGTTTTGCGGACTTCCAATTCTGATGGCACGCAGAACGTAAATGCGGCGCCCCTATCCGAGTGTCGCGCCTGCTTAACACTCGGGTAGCAAAAATTCGTTTGCGCAGAACTGCCGTGAAGAAGTCGCGCCGACAGCTTAAATCATCGAAATGGCACCGGGACATGCCGATGGATCCACGACCAAACATGCGTTGTTAAGCGACTTGGACCACCAAGTGGGATCATCCCACGCCGCTACAGCACGGGCGGCTTCGTCCTTGCGACCGGATGTACCAATGGTGCATCGCGGTTTGCAGGTTTGAGCGGACCATTATCTCTCTCGGCTGATCTTTCCAGCCTTGCTGGTAACTTGCCGAGGTCAGGTTTCTCCGCGTTTATTGCTGGCACATTGACGATGGCGCTATATGTAGGTTAAATGCTGCAAAACTTGCATGAGGTGCAAATGAACGTATTGCCAGGTGAGGTGGCGACCGATGAGGTGGCCCGTAGCAGCGCGATTTTCGGACAGAGCGTCAGCGCGGCACGAAAATCGATGAAGATGACGCTGAAGGCGCTGAGCGATAAGACGGGTTTGTCGCAAGCGACCTTGTCACGGATCGAGAACGGTTTGCTCTCGGTGACGTATGACAACATGATTGCGATTGCCAACGGTCTTGGTGTGGATGTCGTGGACCTGCTCAAGAAACGATCCGCTCCTCAAAAAACGAGGCGCAGCATCCTTCGAAAGGGCGAAGGCGACGTCTACGAGACCGAGGTTTACCGTTATGAAATGCTGCATACGGATCTGCTTTCGCGGGTGATGACACCGATAAGAGCGACGTTGAAAGCACGTTCGATTCGGGATTTCGGTTCGCTTAAGGCACACAGCGGTGAGGAGTTCTTTGTGGTTCTCAGCGGCGAAGTCGAACTCCACGCCGAACATTACGCCCCGATCAAGCTGTCCGCGGGTGACAGCGCCTATTTCGATAGCACAATGGGGCACGCATTGCTTGCGGCTGGCGATGAAGACGCAGAGATTATCTGGGTCGCCGCCGCCGTCTGAAAATTTTGCACTTGACGCAAAAAATTTCAGTGATAACGTTTCTTCATCGCAGTCCAAGGCAGTGAAGAAATGCTGAACCGGGTGAATCATGGCAACGAACCGGCTTATTTGAACGCCGCAGATGTGAGCGCGTACGCCCCATGGCCGGAACTGATCGAAGCGCTCCGCGACGGGTTCCGGTCCGATATCACGGTGCCCATGCGCCATCACCACAGCTTTCCAGCTTCCAATGGCGGCCGCGACAACACATTGCTTCTCATGCCGGCATGGCAGACCGGACTAGCGTTGGGCGTGAAGTTGGTCTCGGTCGTGCCGGAGAACGGCTCGCGCGGGCTTCCAGCTATTCACTCCATCTATGTTCTATCTGACGCCACCACCGGTTCGGTGCGCGCGATCCTCGATGGCGGAGAGATTACCGCGCGCCGCACCGCAGCCACATCGGCGCTGGCCGTCGATTACTTGGCCAGGCAGTCTGCGCAGCGGTTGCTCATTGTCGGGACGGGTCGACTGTGCCGCAACGTGGCGCAATCGCACAGTGCGGTTCGCCCGATCAAGCAGATCGAAATCTGGGGCCGGTCACGCGAAAGGGCGGAGATTGCGGCACGCGACGTGGAAGACTTGACCGGCATTGCCGCACGACCGGTAGACGATCTCGAAACGGCAGTTCGGTCGGCTGATATCATTACCTGTGTGACTCTTACCCAGACACCGCTCGTTAAAGGAGAGTGGTTGTTGCCGGGTGTGCATCTTGACCTGATTGGTGGCTTCACTCCGGATATGCGCGAAACTGATGACGACGCCATTGCGCGGTCAGACGTCTATGTTGACACGCTGGCCGGTGCCCCGAATGAGGCCGGGGACATTCTGCAGCCGTTACGTTCTGGTGTTCTGTCCATGTCTGACATCCATGGCGATCTGTTTGATCTCTGCCGCAACCGCACTCGGGGCCGGAAGTCGGACGACGCGATGACGTTGTTCAAATCCGCTGGACACGCGTTGCAGGACCTGACGATTGCCAATCTCGTTACACGTCAAAGCAATGACCGCGGCCAATAACGCCGCCTTAACAACTGGGAGATTGAAATGAGCGACACGCATAACCGGGCCTTACTCGTGGTCACCTCTGTGCGCGATGCGGGTGAATTGACCAGCGGATACTGGTTTGAGGAGCTTGCAAGCCCTTACTACATAATGAAAAATGCAGGCTGGGATGTTGTCATCGCATCGCCTAAGGGGGGTGCTGCGCCGCGCGATCCGATGAGCGAGGAAGACCAATGGATGACAGATGCGACGCGTCGGTTTGCGGATGACCCCGAAGCGAATTCGATGGTCAACAACACTGTTCCACTCTCCGAGATCGACCCGGACCAGTTTGACGCGGTTTGCCTGATCGGTGGTATCGCGGTGATGTGGGATTTCCCGGGCAACCCGGACCTTGCCCGAATCATCCCGGCTATCGACAGCAAGGGTGGCGTTGTTGCCTCGGTCTGTCATGGGGCGGCCGGGCTTCTCCCTGCAAAGCAGCCCAATGGAGCTCCATATGTGGCAGGCCGGGCCATTGTTTCCTGGACCGACAGTGAGGAACGAGCGTTGTCACTGGAAGACAAAGTTCCATTCCTGCTGGAGTCCCGCTTGCGCGAACAAGGCGCCGATTTCCAGGGTGGCGAAAATTTTGCCAACGTTGTGCGCGTCGATGGCAACATCGTGACGGGCCAGAACCCGATGTCTTCGGCGGCTACCGCCTACGCCATTCTCGGCGCGGCCGGGTTCGCCAAGGCCGCCGAATAGCCGGCTCCCAACCAAAGGAGCAACGCCATGCCGGACGCATCAAACCCCGGCGGTCGCCAGCCTGACGGCATTCGACCGCGTTTCCGACAACCCGTGCCACTGGAAGGTGATGACGGTGTCTACAGTCAAACTTGGTGGCCGGTCTGCTTGTCGTCAGATGTGGAGCCGGGCACGATCATCGGGGCCGACTTCCTGGATGGGCGTATCGTCATCTGGCGTGGCGAAGACGGCCACGCCCATGTGACAAGCGCGTGGTGTCCGCATATGGGCACCGATCTTGCCGTGGGCAGGGTCGTAGGCAACAACATCCAGTGCGCGTTTCACAATTGGCAGTTCGAAGGTAAAGGCGGCAAATGCGTCGGGGCGAAATGGGCCAAGAAGACGCCGGAAAAAGCATCCGTCTTTGCCTTTCCCACCTGCGAGAGATGGGGGTTGATCTGGGCCTTCAACGGAGAAGAGGCTTTCTGGCAGCTACCAGACATCAACGTGCCGGATTCAGAGCTGTTTTTCCGTCACCAGCGCGTGCCGATCAACCATTGCGACCCGTTCATGTTCACAGCCAATGCCTTCGACTTTCAGCATTTCGGGGCGCTGCACGACTTTTGGCCAGGCGACGAGATCGATGATGCGGACGTCAATATTCGATGGGGCGAATACGACTGCGAGTACGAATATGACGGCAAGCACTGGTTGGGTGAGGACGTGCATTACCGGATCCGGATCCTCGGCACGAACATCTACCTGCAGGATGGCACCTATCAGGGCGATTATTACGCAAACCTGATCTGCGCAGGGCTGCCGCGCGGCGGGTATTCGGACACCCATCTCGTTGTTCTGATGCCCAAGGGCGACGGCTCGGTCGAAGAGCGGACAAGGCGTGAGCATCTCGCCGATCATCTTCATGCCATGGAGATGAAATTCATTATGCAGGACGCATCCGTTTTGAACGGAATCAAGTTCGGACCGGGCTTCCTGATCCCCGAGGACAAATACTTTGTCCAGTTCGTGAATTGGGTCCGCAAGTATCCCAAGGCCAATCCGGCCTTGCACTACATCACCTAAGAAAAAAGAAACAGGGAGTTACCAATGAAACATATCGTGTTGTCCGCGCTGCTGGTCGGGATCGGCGTCACACCTGCCATCGCTACCGAAGAAATCAACCTGCTGACCTGGTGCGACCACACCGACCGCGAACTGCTTGAGCCATTCGAACAGGCCAACGATGTCCGCGTGAACGTCAAGGTCTACGAGTTGACTGGGGCCGCGATCTCGCTTCTTGAGCAATCGCGACCTGGGGACTGGGATGTGTTCATGGTGGATACGGCGGACGTGGTGCGTTTGGCTCAGCAAGGCATCCTTGCGCCTTTGGATTCTGATGCGCTGCCAATGGGCGACCTTTTCGAAGGGGCGCGCATGGATAGCCATCACGTGGTTGACGGCGTTCGGTACGGTGTGCCTGAGAAATTCGGTTTCAACACCATCGCCTTTGACGGCCGGGTCATGGGCCAGGACGGCTCCGTTTCCATGCGCGATCTCTATGCGCCCGATCTGGCGGGCAAGGTCGCCGTCTATGACTATTACTGGCCGGTTATCTTGCAAATCGGGCAGATGAACGGCATCGCGCCGTCCGAATTCAGTCTGGAACATCTCGACGTCATCCGCGAAGATCTCTTTGCGCTCAAGGACCAGGCGCAGATCGTAGGCGACATTGTCGCAACCCAGACCTCGCTCAATACCGGCGACGCAGTTGCCCTGATCGGTGCCGCGGAATGGGTGGCAGCCGTCAAGCAGGATTTGCCGCATCTGAACTGGACCATCCAGGACGAAGGCGGTGTCAGGTGGAGCCAATCGCTCGCGCTGTTCGAAAGCTCGGAGAAAAAAGACCTTGGCATGAAACTGATCGAGTATCTGATGTCGCCCGATGGGCAGGCGCGGGTCGCGACGGCATCGTGCTACTGGGGGTTTCCGGCCAACAGTCAGGCTGCGCTGACGGAGGAGCAGAAAGCCTTTATGCGGTTTGCGGAAACCGATGCCTTCCTTGCCAACGCCGAGCCCTTTCCGGCCTACGATGCCGAGCTGGATACGGCTATGATCGAGCTTTGGACCGAATTCCTGGCGCGGTAGGAGGCGATGGCAGCCATATCGGACCATCGTCAAGACGTGACGACGGGCGCTGCACCATTGCGGCGCTCGCGTTTGCAGGTATCCCGGGGGTGGCTCTATCTCTTTCCGGCGCTGGCCTTTCTGGCACTCTTCTTTGTTGGCCCGTTGGTAGCGATGATCTGGCAAAGCCTGCATGTCAAAGCGGGCGGCTTTGTCCAGCCGGGCCTGAGCCTTGCGAATTACCAGAAATTTTTTGATCAGGCCTCGCTCTGGGGCGCGATGGTCAATTCCTTCGAGCTGACGGCGCTGACCGTGCTGATCGCGCTGCCGCTGGCCTATGCGATGGCCGCATCGGTGGTCTTTGCGATTCCGCGCCGCTGGCATGTTCCGGTGCTGGTACTGACCATCCTGCCATTCTGGACGAGCTACGTGGTCAGAACCTATGCTTGGCTTCTGGTGCTCGGCGACCGGGGGCTGGTTAACAGCACGCTGATGTCCATCGGGTTGATTGAAACCCCTCTGTCGCTCGTCAACGCGCGCGCTGGTGTTCTGATTGTATTCGTCCATTATTTCACGATGATCATGACGCTGACCATTTTCGTGAACCTGCGGCGGATACCGGAAAACCTGATCCGGGCGGCGCGCGATCTTGGCGCTACTCCGCTTCAGGTCTTTTGGCGGGTCATCTTGCCATTGACGGTGCCCGGCGTGGCGACCGGCGTGTTCCTGACAATGGTTCTGGCCATCGGTGATTATGTCACGCCACAGATCATCGGTGGCGGCAACGAATTGACAATGCCGCAGGCCATCATGCTGCAGGTCAGTCGTCTGGCGAACACGCCTATGGCCGCCGCACTCAGCTTTTTCCTGACGGTCTGTGTGGTTGCAGCCGTTGTCGTGTTCAGCCCCTGGCTCAAGACAAGGCGATCAGAATCATGACGCGCGCGACCTTCCCATTGCTGATTGCACGAACCTATGTCGCGCTGATCGTGATGTTCATCTTTTTACCGATCGCCATGTTGGTCACCTTCAGCTTTCAGGAGGGCAGGTTGCCCATTCCGCCCTTCAACGGGCCAAGCCTGAGATGGTACGGGCAGGTTCTGAGCGACCGCGACATGATCTCGGCTCTTCTTTCTTCGCTGGGCGTCGGGGCCGCGGCCGCCCTCTCGGCCACGACTTTGGGCTTTTTCGCGGCTTACGGGGTTGCGCGCTTCGCGCTGCCGTATCGCGGCCTGATCGAGGTGGTGATGCTGATCCCGGCCAGCGTTTCATATCTGATCGTCGGTTTGGGTCTTTTGGTCTTTCTTGGTTCTATCGGGGTACGCCCGTCGCTTCTCGCCGTCGGTATCGGCCACACGGTCATTACCCTGCCCATCGCGTTTTCGCTGATCCTGTCGCAAATGGACCCGTCCCATATCAACGCCGAAATGGCCGCGCGTGATCTTGGCGCATCCGAACTTGGCGCGATTTTCCGCATTACATTGCCATTGATGCTGGCGCCCTTGCTGGCCGCCTTTGCCATTTGCTTTTCACTCAGTTGGGACGAGTTCATTATCGCGTTTTTGCTGAGCCGGTTCGAGGTCACGTTGCCGGTCGAAATCTGGACGTCGCTGCGGTCTGGCCTGAACCCTTTCATCAACGCCGCCGGCACGCTGATCTTTCTCGTATCGCTGACGGTCTTTGTGATCTTTACGTTCGGATTGCGAAAGGAGCGCACATGACGCAAGAGGCCGATCCGATCCTGAGCATCAATTCGGTCAGCAAGTCTTTCGGAGACTTCATGGCCCTCGATGATGTGAGCCTGTCGATCCCGCGTAGCACCTATCTGACGCTTTTGGGGCCATCGGGCAGCGGCAAGACGACTTTGCTGTCGATCTTGGGCGGTTTTGTCGAACCCAGCGGCGGTAGCATTTTTCTGGACGGCGACGATGTGACCTTCCAAAAGCCGTCTGAACGCGCCACCACAACGGTCTTTCAGGACTACGCGCTTTTTCCACATATGACGGTCGCGGCGAATGTGGGGTTCGGATTGCGGATGAAAGGCCTCTCAAGATCCGAAACGGCACGGCAAACCAGGGACGCTCTGGAACTGACCGGGCTTGGCGGTCTCGGGGATCGCGGGATCGGAGAATTGTCGGGCGGGCAACGCCAGCGTGTCGCCCTCGCACGCGCGCTCGTGGTCAAACCCAAGGTTCTGTTGCTGGATGAACCGCTGGGCGCGCTCGACATGCATCTCAGATGGCGCATGCAGGACGAGTTGTGGCGGCTTCAACGGGAAAGCGGGGCCGTCTTTGTGCATGTGACACACGACCAGGAAGAAGCGATGAACCTGGGCGATTTGGTCTGCGTGATGCAGGGCGGCCGGATCGAAGATATGGGCCCCCCTCCCGTGTCTACTTGCACCCCAAAAGCCCCTTCACGGCGTCGTTCATGGGGGAAAGCAACACCGTTGCGGGCTGTATCACCGGGCGTGGCTCAAAGGGCGTTTTGGTGAACACACCGCTTGGGGATTTCGCCTGCGGTCAGGAATTCACCGCTGATACGGCAGATGTGATGTTCCGGCCCGAACAGGTCGCTATTTTGAACGGTGACGCACGGCCAGACTCTCCACGTGTCGAGGTCATCGGCCGGTCCTTTCAGGGCAGCGTGATGAAGCTTTGGGCTCGGTCGACCGCCACGCCTAAGGTCGAGATCATGATCAAGACCCAGAACGAAAGCGCCATCTCCGAAGGAGACACAATCGCCATCGACATCCCATCTGATGCGCTTTTGCTGTTCGAGAAAAGCCAGACCAAGTGAAGACCAGATCGAGATGAGCGACAGAGCCTTTGATTCCGGTGCGGCCTGGCTGCGTCTGAAACTCGTCCGCAAGGTGCGTGAAACCGCCGAGATCAGCTCGTTCTACTTCGAGAGCGAAGACGGCGTCCCCCTCCCTGGCTTTCGCGCCGGGCAATATCTGACATTGTCGATACAGGCCAACAGCAAAGAGCCAGTTTTGCGCACCTACACGCTGTCGAGCAGCACCCATGAGCTTGGCCGCTACCGGATCACGGTCAAACGCGAGGGCGCGCCAGCTGACCGACCCGATCTGCCTTCCGGTATCGGATCGGGTTTCCTGCACGATCATCTGTCGGAAGGCGACGTGATACCGGCTTTGCCGCCACGTGGGCGCTCTGTCCTTGATGACAGCGACCGGCCGGTGGTCTTGCTGAGCGGTGGTGTTGGCCTGACACCGATGGTTGCGATACTGGCCGACCTGTCACAGGCCGAACCGCGCCGTCCGGTCTGGTTTATCCATGCCTGCCGCGATGCCTCGCATCGCGCGCTTCATGAGGAGGTCGCCGCCTTGGCGGGGCGCCACCGACAGGCCCAGGTTCTGACTGTTTTCGAGGCCGACACCGGCGCCGCGCGCCCCGATGCCGTTGGGCTTGTGGACATGGCGTTGCTGCAAAAGTGGCTGCCTTTGGACGATTACAGCTTTTACCTTTGCGGCCCGCCTGGGTTCATGTCTGCGCTCTATCGCGGACTCACCGGCCTCAACATCGCGGAAGACCGGATTGCCTATGAGCATTTCGGTCCCGCGACGGTGCTGAAACCCGCTACCGAACGCGACGCGCCGAAGGTATTCGTAGCATCTCAATCAGCAAAAGACGGGCCTATCGTCGAATTCGGGACATCCGGTGTTACGGCAACGTTTTCAAATGAGGTGCCAAGCATTCTGGACCTGGCGAAAAGAGAAGGTTTGGAAGTTCTGTATTCTTGCGAGGAAGGGATTTGCGGCACCTGTCGATGTCGCTTGATCGAAGGTGAGGTCGAATACTCAACGGAGCCCATCGCCCATTTGGACGAAGGTGAAATCCTTACATGCATCGGCAGACCCAAGACTGACATCAAAATCGAGCTTTAGAACTTCGCGATTTCGTCTTTCCCTGCCCCGTTGTAGAACCGCCTGACGTCTGCGGTCGGATCAGTTGGAAACTGTAACCCACCCCTTTAGAGTTCCTTCGGCAAAACCGGTGTCGATCTGACTAAAGAGCGCTCGTGTGGTTTTTCACCATCCGTATGGGGACAAGTTAGCAGCCATGGCTAAACGGCGGCTTTCCACCTATTTGGGACACTGGTGCTCTTCGCAGCATTCGACACACCGGGCTCATAGCCAACATGTGGCAGCGCTGAGTGAAACCCGGTTTCAAGCTCACCTGAAAGTCAGCTTCCAACTTAATAGCGCGGTTGGCGCGCGCATGCGGAGAAGTCGGCAACCCGCCCAGTTTCGTCCATTTGTCATGTTGCAGTAAATAACCGCTTGTGGTTTCCCGCGCCTCTTCCCGGCAGGCCAATTCAAGGCTCGCTTTAACATTGTAACCAGCGTTCAGCACACCCGCCCTCAATCGATCTCCAGTGGCGTCGCCGGTTCCCGCATCGACCGGAAACAGGCCTCGACGAGCGCCATCGTCTGGTAAGCGTCCTCAACGGACGCATAAAGCCGGTCGTCCTCGCCGGCGTCGAAGCGCTGGACGTTGCGCATCGTGCCCATGAAGGCGTCGATGAACCAATGGCCTTCAAGCGGGATCTGCTGCCAGTCGCCGTCGCGGCCGCATAGCCACAATTCGTCCGCCTCGCCGTTCGGATAGTCGAAGCAGACGCCGAGCTTGACCATCATCGCGCCCTCAGTGCCTTCGATGCGGAACCAGGCCGATTGGAATTGCCGGCCATGCGGGTGGTTGTGGTTGATCGACATCAGGCCGCGCAGCCGGTCGCCGTAATCGAGAATGACCGAGGTGCGGGTCTGGGCGAAATCGGCCGCCCGCGGATCGCCGATACTGCGCGCGAACACGCCCTTCGGGTTGCCGGCGAGCCCGCGGATCGTGTCGAGGTAATGGATCGAGTGCACCGCGATCTCGACCCGCTCCATCGGAATGAGAAACGGAAACAGCGTCCACGGCGTGAAGATGTTGAGATGCACTTCGATCTCCAGCAGGTCGCCGATCAGGCCCTTGTCGATCGCATCCCTGGCCGCCATCATCATCGGCGAGAAACGCAGCTGGAAATTGACCGCCGCCTTCAGCCCCTTGTCGCGGCAGATCCGGCGGATGGCGCGGGCCTGCGCCTGGTCGGCGCCCATCGGTTTCTGGATAAGCACCGCCGCACCATCGGGCAGTTGCGGCAGGATGTCGGTGATCACATGCGGCGGCGTGGCGATGTCGTAGACCACGCCGGTGCCGCCGGCTGCGGCCGCTTCGCCAAGGGAGGCGTAAACCTCCGGGATGTCGTGTTCCTCGGCGAGGCTGTGCGCCCGCGGCGGATCGATGTCGGTCACGCCGCCCACCGGGATCGCCGCCTTTCGGTAGGCCGGCAGGTGGGCGTCGCGAACGATGCCGCCGGCGCCGACGATCAGCACCGGCTTCGGCGCGGCCGGCGCCGGCCAGCTTTGTATGAGGTCGACAGTCATGATCAGGCCTCCCCTTTTTCAACCAGAAGCACATGCTCACAATACATCACCGTCGTGCCGTCCTGCTTCCTGGTTTCGCAAATCTCCACCACCCGGCCGTAGCCCGGCCGTTTCGGATCGTCCGCCTTTGAGCCGATCGACACGGTCGTGCGGATCGTATCGCCGGCGTAAACCGGCTTCGGAAAGCGCAGGCGCTCATAACCATAGGTAAAGGCACGCGGATTGATCTCGGTCGCGGTCAGGCCGATGCCGATGGCAAAAGTCATCGTGCCATGGGCCACACGCTGGCCGAAGGGCTGGGTCTTGCAGAATTCCGCATCCATGTGATGCGGAAAGAAATCGCCGCTGTGGCCGGCATGGAAGACGATGTCCGCCTCGGTGATCGTGCGCCCGAAGGTCTCGCGGCTGGCGCCGACCACATAATCCTCAAAATATTGTTCCCGTTGCATTTTCTCGCTCCCTGTCGCCGCGTCGGGTGACATCTGCCATTCAATCACTATTTTATATATATAAAGCTATTTGACTAATAAAACAAAATTGTCGATGCTGAGGATGAAAACGTGTTTCGGGGGAGGAGACATGGCCGAGATAGGCGTCCATGCGCGGGCATTGCCGGGTTTGCCGGAGGATCATGCGCAAATTCCGGTGTGGAATGCCGAGGACTGGTACTTCGAGGATTTCCAGGTCGGCGACAAAATCAGATCCATCCGCCGCACGATCTCGGAAGGCGAAACCACGCTGTTCAACGCGCTGGTGCTCGACCTGCATCCCTATGTGGCCGATCAGGGATTTGCCGAAAAGGAAGGCGTTTTCGGCAGGCGCATCGTCGCCGGCGCGCAGGTGTTTTCCTACGGGCTGGGGCTCGCCGCCACCAATTGCCTGAATTCCTTCTCCTACGGCTATGACCGTTTGCGTTTCATCGCACCGGTCTTCATCGGCGACACGATCTACACGATCCGCGAGAACCTCTCCAAGGAGCTCAAGGACGAGACCATGGGCAAGGTCCGGGTCAGCTATTCGGTCTATAAGGGCGACGGCGACATCGTGCTCTATTGCGAGCACCTGATGACCGCGCTGTATCGCGATCCGGCCGCTTTCGCCGCGGACGTTGCGGCGCTGAGGGCGGACGCGGTCGATGGCTGATGCGGTGCGCCTGCGCGGGATGACCTGGGACCACAGCCGCGGTTTCGACCCGATGGTGGCGACCAGCCGGGCGTTTCACGAGCGCCATCCACATGTCTCGATCGATTGGGACAAACGCTCCCTTCAGGCCTTCGCCGACCGGCCGATCGCCGATATGACAGGCGACTATGACCTGCTGGTGATCGACCATCCGCATGTCGGCGACGTGGCGCGTGGCGGCCATCTCGTCGCCCTCGATACGCTCGGCCGCGACGGAAAACTGGCGCAATTGGCGGCGCAATCGGTCGGCGCCTCGCATCGCTCCTATAGTTTCGACGGCCATCAATGGGCGCTCGCCATCGACGCGGCGACGCCTGTTGCCGCCTACCGCGCCGACCTCCTGGAGGCGCCGCCCGCGCGCTGGAGATCGGTGTTGGATCTCGCGCGCGACGGGCGCGTCGCCTTCGCGCTGATCCCGATCAACGCGCTGATGGTCTTTTTCGGCCTGGCGCGCAATCTTGGCCATACGGTCGCCGATGATCCCGAGCGCCTCATCGATCCGGAGGCCGGCACGACGGTGCTTGAGCTCGTGCGCGAGATCGTCGCCCTGATGGACCCGGTCTGTCTCGAGCGCGATCCGATCGGCATCCTCGACTGGATGGGCCGCACCGCCGACGGTCCGGCCTATGCGCCGTTCGGCTACGGCTACACCAATTACAGCCGGGACGGCTATTGCCGCTTTCCGCTCACCTTCGCCGACGCCCCGGGCATCGGCGACAACGGCTCGCGTGGCACTGTCCTCGGCGGCACCGGCATCGCGATATCGCGATCCTCTCCCAACCGCGCCATCGCTGCGGACTATGCGTTCTGGATTGCCGGCGCCGCCTGCCAGGCGGGCCTTTATTTTTCCTCCGGCGGGCAGCCCGGCAATGCCGTCGCCTGGGACGATGATGCCTGCAACGCCGGCTGCCGCGACTTTTTCCGCAACACCCGCGAGACCCTGGAAACAGCGTGGCTGCGGCCGCGCTATGATGGCTATATGGGCTTTCAGGACGCGGCCGGCGCCATCGTGCACGATTGCCTGGCCGGCGCGACCAGTGTCAAGGCAACGCTCGACCGGCTGCAGGCGGCCTATCGGGAGAGCCGGTCATGAGGGTTCTGCCGCAATCCGAACGGCCGCTCGACGGTCTCACCGTCGTTGACTTCAGCCAGTTCCTGTCCGGGCCGGTGTGCAGTCTCAAACTGGCCGACCTCGGCGCGCGCGTCATCAAGATCGAGCGCCCCGGCGTCGGCGATCTGTGCCGCCATCTCTATCTGTCGGATGTCGATTTCGACGGTGACAATTCGCTCTTTCATGCGATCAACCGCAATAAGCTGAGCGTCACCGCTGATCTGCGCGATGCGGACGATCGCCGCCGCCTGTTCGATCTCCTGGCCACCGCGGATGTGATGATCCAGAATTTCCGGCCGGGCGTCATCGAGCGCCAGGGCTTCGACTATGAGGCGGTGCGCGCGGTCAATCCGCGCATCGTCTATGGATCGATTTCGGGCTATGGCGAGGACGGGCCGTGGAAGGACCTGCCCGGGCAGGACCTGCTCGCCCAGGCGCGTTCGGGACTGTTGTGGTTGACCGGCAGCCTGGACGATCCGCCGATGCCGATGGGTTTGGCCGTCGCCGATATGCTGGCCGGCAACGCGCTGGCGCAGGGAATCCTGGCCGCCCTTGTCGGCCGCGGCCTGCATGGCCGTGGCGCCAAAGTCGAGACCAGCCTGTTCGAGGCGATGATCGATTTCCAGTTCGAGGTGCTCACCACCCATTTGAACGACGGCAGGCGCCCGCCGCTGCGCAGCGGCGTCAACGGCGCCCATGCCTATCTCGGCGCTCCCTATGGCGTCTACCGGACGTCGGACGGCTATCTCGCGCTTGCCATGACGCCGTCGTTGCGAAAACTGGCGGATCTGCTGGGCGTCGACGGTCTCGAGCGCTTCTATGACGATTCCGGCGCGCTGCTGTCGCACCGCGACGAGATCAAGACCGTTCTCGCCGAGCGCATCCGCACCAGGACGACGGCCGCGTGGTTGTCGGTGCTACAGCCGGCCGACATCTGGTGTTCAGAGGTGCTCGACTGGCCGGCAATGCTCGAAAGTGCGGCCTACAAGGTGCTCGATTTCGAGCAGACGATCCGCCGCGACGCCGGCCTGTCGCTGACGGCGCTGCGCGCGCCGCTGCGGATCGACGGCGCCACGCTTAAGTCGCCGATGGCTGCGCCGGGCCTCGGCCAGCACACGGATGCCGTTTTTGCCGACTCCGGATTAACGCCGGCGGAGGACGCAAAGGGCGGGCCGGAGGAGCCCGCAGCGCGGCGCGACCGGCAAAGCAAGACCGGCTGACCCAAAGGAGGAGACGATGACTGACAGACGATTGAAACTGCTGGCGGCGGCCATGGCGGCACCGCTTCTGTTCTGTGGAACGACCATTGCCGAGGAGATCGACTACGGCAATTTCGACGGCTACACCCTGCGCGTCAAACTGATCGGCGGCGCCCAATACGAGCCGCTCTATGCCGAAATCGGCAAATGGGAGGAGATGACCGGCGCCAAGGTCGACATCCTGTCGCGCAAGAACCATTTCGAGCTCGACCGCGAAATCAAGCAGGATATTGCCGCCGGCACGCTGGACTGGTGCGTCGGGTCCAACCACACCAGCTTCGCGCCGCAATACGGCACCATCTATGTCGATCTGAACGGCGTGATCGCACCCGAGACCCTGGCCGAGTTCCAGGAACTGGCGCTCGCCAATTCGACGGTCGACGGTCGGCTCGTGCAGTTGCCGCGCCACTCCGACATCTCCAATCTCTACTACCAAAAGTCGCTCTATGAGGATCAGGGCAATAAGGATCGGTTCAAGGCGGAATATGGCTACGATCTGGCGCCGCCGGAAACCTGGCAGCAGTTCAAGGATCAGGCAATGTTCTTTGCCGACGCGCCGACTTTCTTCGGCACGCAATATGTCGGCAAGGACGAGGCGGTCACCGGGCGCTTTTACGAAATGCTGGTGGCCGAAGGCGGCCAGCTCTTCGACGCGGACTGGAACCCGACCTTCAATTCCGAGGAGGGCGTGCGCGCGGTGCAGTGGTTCAAGGATCTCTACGACGCCAAGGCCGTGCCCGCCGGAGTGCTTAATTATCTCTGGGACGACACCGGCCTCGGTTTCGCCTCGGGCACGGTGGCGCTGAATCTCGACTGGGCCGGCTGGGCGTCGTTCTTTAACGATCCCGCCAACTCTAAGGTGGCCGGCAATATCGGCCTCGTGCGCGCGCCGGTCGGCTCGAGCGGCAAACGCACCGGCTGGTCGGGCAGCCACACCTTCTCGATCACCGAAACTTGCGACAACATGGCGGCGGCCGCCTCTTTCGTCAGTTTCCTGACGTCGCACGAGCGGCAAATGATCGAGGCGCGCAAGGGCCTGCTGCCGACGCGCGCGAAGGTCTGGGACGAGGCGATTGGCGAGTTCGACGCGGCTGGTAACGACTTCATGGTGACGGTTTTCGAAACCTACGCCCAGTCGATGGCCGAGGACGCCTTCACGCCGCCGCTCATTCCGGAATGGATCGAGGTGTCCAATGTGCTGTGGCCGCGCCTGCAGGCCGCCATTCTCGGCGAGATGTCGGCGCAGCAGGCGTTGGATAGGGCCGCCGACAAGGCGCGCGAGATCATGGAGGACGCCGGCTATCTCTAAGGCCCGGTCCATAGAGCCGGCGGCGGGCTTGCCGACCGCCGGCCGCGCGTCGGATACTGGGCGCGCCATGAAAGCGCCCGGAAAATCCGTTCCCTTTTGGCGGCGTGAGCAATTCACGCCGTTCCTTTTGCTGATACCGGCCATCCTCACACTGCTGCTGGTCGTGCTGCTGCCGCTGCTGTTTTCGCTCTATACGAGTTTTACCGGTTACCGCCTGATCCGGCCGGACAGCCTCTACAACTGGGTCGGCCTGCGCAATTACGAGCGCATTTTCACCGATGCCGATTTCTGGATCGTGTTCGGGCGCACCGTGCTGTTCCTAACCATCGCGCTCAATCTGGAGTTTTTGTTCGGCCTCGGCATCGCGCTGCTCATCAACCGGGTCACCTGGGGCCAGCGCACGCTGCGCACCATTATGATGTTTCCGATGATGTTCTCTCCGATCCTCGTCGGCTACCAGTTCAAGTTCATCTTCAACGACAATATCGGCATCCTCAACAATGCGCTGCAGTCGCTGGGCCTCAGCGACGGCGCGATCCCCTGGCTGGTCGACCGGCATCTCGCCATGTTTTCGATCATCTTCGCCGAGGTGTGGATGAGCACGTCGATCTTCGCCATCCTGTTGCTCGCCGGGCTGTTCGCCATGCCGCGCGATCCGATCGAGGCCGCCAAGGTCGATGGCTGCAATGCCTGGCAGGTGTTTCGCCACATCACCCTGCCGTTTCTGATGCCTTTCGCCTTCATCGCCATGACCATCCGTTCGCTGGACGTCGCCCGCGCCTATGACATTGTCGACGTCATGACCGGCGGCGGCCCGGCCGGCCGCACCGAACTGTTATGGACCCTGATCGCCCGGGTCGGCTACGACAATGCGCGCATGGGCCAGGCCAACGCCATGGCCTATGTGTCGATCCTCCTGTCGATCGCCTTCACCTACTATTTCTTCCGCAAGCTGGTGGCGGCGCGCAAATACATGGGAGGGGCCGACTGATGGACAGGGCGCTGAAAAAGCGCATCGGCAAGGTCGTTTCCTGGCTCCTGACCTTTCTGCTGATGGTGATCATCTGCCTGCCCGGCCTGTGGGTGGTGCTGACCGGGTTCCGCCCCAACCGCGAGGTGCTCGCCAAGCCGGCCGTGTGGATTCCCCAGGAGCTCAGCCTCAACAATTTCGCCCAGATCTTCGGTTTCGGGGCCGAACAGATCGCCATTCCCGTGCCCGCCTATTTCACCAACTCGTTGATCATCGCGCTGACCAGCACCGTGATCGCCCTGTTGATCGGCATGTCCGGCGGCTACGCCTTCGCCCGGTTCCGTTTCAAATACAAGAACACGATCTTTCTCGGGCTGATGCTGTCGCGCACCGTACCGGGCATCGCGCTGTCGCTGCCGGTGTTCATGATCTGGAGCCGCCTCGGCCTGATCGACACCAAGCCCGGCCTGATCATCGTCTATGTGGCGCTCAACGTGCCGTTCACCATCTGGCTGATCGACGGGTTCTTCCGGCAGATTCCAAAGGAGATGTCGGAGGCCGCCCAGGTCGACGGCTGCACCCGCTGGCAGGCCTTTTGGAAGATCGAGTTTCCACTCGCCAAATCGGGCATCGCCTCGGCCGGCATCTTCGCCTTCCTGACCTCCTGGAACGAATATGCGCTGGCAAGCCAGCTCACGCGCTCGACCGACAGCAAGACGCTGCCGGTGGGTCTGATGGACTTCACCGCCCAGTTCACCATCGACTGGGCCGGCATGTCGGCCATGGCGGTGATCATCATCGTGCCCGCCGTCATCCTGACCTTCATCGTCCAGAAGCACTTGATCAGCGGCCTGACCTTCGGCGCTGTAAAGGGGTAACGCATGGCTGAGATCAAGCTCGACAACGTCGTCAAGAAATACGGACGCATGCAGGTCGTGCACGGCATCAATCTGGATATCGACCACAATGAGTTTGTGGTTCTTGTCGGGCCGTCCGGCTGCGGCAAATCCACGACGCTGCGCATGATCGCCGGACTGGAGGAAATCACCGACGGTGCGATCTCGATCGGCAGCCATGTTGTCAACGACCTGCCGCCGCGCAAGCGCAATGTCTCGATGGTCTTTCAGAACTACGCGCTCTATCCGCATATGAATGTCCGCGACAATCTGGGTTTCGGCCTGAAGATCGCCAAACAACCGCCGGCCATCATCGACGAACGCGTCGAGGAGGCGGCCGAAATCCTCGGGCTGCAGGAATTGATGGACCGGACGCCGGCCGAACTGTCCGGCGGCCAGCGTCAGCGCGTCGCCATGGGCCGGGCGATCGTGCGCCATCCGGAAGCCTTCCTGTTCGACGAGCCGCTGTCCAATCTCGACGCCAAATTGCGGGTGCAGATGCGCACCGAGATCAAGAAACTGCACCGCAAGGTCGAAACCACCGTCGTCTATGTCACCCACGATCAAGTCGAGGCGATGACGCTCGCCGACCGGATCGTCGTCATGAAGGATGGGTGGATCGAGCAGGTTGGCACGCCGATGGAAGTGTTCAACCATCCGGTCAACACTTTCGTTGCCGGTTTCATCGGTTCGCCTCCGATGAACCTCTTGACCGCCACGGTCGACGACGGGGCGATCGTCTTCGAGGACGCGACGCGGCTGCCGATGCCGAAGCGGCTCGAGACCCATGTGGCGGCGGGTCAGAAGGTCGTTCTCGGCATGCGGCCGGATGATCTGACGCCGCGCGGTCACGGCATCGCCGAAGGCGGCCAGAAGACGTCCGTGGACCTCACCGTGGATCTTGCCGAACTGCTCGGCACCGAGACGATCCTCTATACCAGCATCGCCGGCCGAGAGGTGCTCGGCAAGATGTTCGATCCGCGCGACGTCGCGCCGGGTGAAACCATGCGCTTCGATGTCGCGCTCGACAAGGTTCATCTGTTTGACGCCGAAACGCAGAAATCGGTGAGGCTCGGCTGATGGCGACCATCGAACGCATCGAATGTCTGATGGTCGATCTGGCGCCGAAGGCCGAACGCACCGATGCCATTCAGGTCTTCACCAGCCAGGAAACGCCGATCGTCCGCATTACCGACGCCGATGGCGCGAGCGGCACCGGCTATAGCTACACGATCGGCACCGGCGGCCCGGCGGTCGTCAGTCTGCTGGAAAGGACGTTGGCGCCGCTGCTGATCGGTCGCGAGGCCGACGAGATGGAGGCGATCTGGCGCGACCTGCTGTTCGCCACCCACGCCACCGCCGTCGGCGCCGTCACCTCGCTGGCGCTGGCGGCGATCGATACCGCGCTGTGGGACCTGCGCTGCCGACGGGCGGGGCTGCCAATGTGGAAACTGGCCGGCGGCGCCCGGCAATCCGTGCCGCTCTATTCCACAGAGGGCGGATGGCTGCATTTGCCCACGGACGAACTGATCGAGGACGCGCTGGCAATGCAGGCGCGCGGCTTCGCTGGCTGCAAGATCAAAATCGGCAAGCCGACGCTCGCCGAGGACCGGGCGCGGCTCGCCGCTCTGCGCGAGGCGGTCGGCGACACGCAGCAGATCCTGGTCGACGCCAACCAGGCCTTCACCCTGTCGGAAGCGCTGCGTCGCGCCGACATGCTGGCCGAGTTCGGCATCGGCTGGTTCGAGGAGCCGATGCCGGCCGACGATGTCGGCGCCCACGTCGCGCTCAGCCGGCAGTCGCGGGTGCCGGTCGCCGTCGGCGAGAGCCTCTATTCGATCAGCCAGTTCAAGGAGTATCTGCAGCGCGGCGGCTGCTCCATCGTCCAGGTCGATGTGGCGCGCGTCGGCGGCATCACGCCCTGGCTCAAGGTGGCGCATATGGCCGAGGCCTTCAATGTGTCGGTCTGTCCGCATTTCCTCATGGAACTGCATGTCAGCCTGGTTTGCGCCGTCCCCAACGCGCCGATGCTCGAATATATCCCGCAGCTCGACGCCATCACGACCGGACGTATCGACATCAGAGACGGCCACGCCCATCCGCCGCAGACGCCGGGTCTCGGTATTGACTGGGACTGGCCGGCGATCGACGCGTGCGCCGGCGCGACGACGACGATCGGGAAAGGATAAACGCAATGCAGAGAATGGGTATGGTCATCGGGCTCGAGCCCGACCGTGTGGCCGAATACAAGCGCCTCCACGCCGCCGTCTGGCCCGAGATCCTGGCCAAGATCTCCGACTGCAACATCACCAACTATTCGATTTTCCTGAAGGAACCGGAAAACCTGCTGTTCGGTTATTGGGAATATACCGGCGACGATTTCGAGGCCGACGCGGCGCGCATGGCGGCCGATCCGAAGACGCAGGAATGGTGGGATGTCTGCATGCCCTGCCAGCGGCCGCTCGACACGCGCAAGGAGGGCGAATGGTGGGCGATGATGGAGGAAGTGTTCCATCATGATTGACGCCCGCCTTGCCCGTTTCCAGGACTGTTACACCAGCGTCATCCACGACATCATGCGGGCCGATGGCTTGCGCAACTTTACCCTGCCGTCGCGCATTACGCCGCTTCAGCCGGACCGGACACTGTGCGGGCCTGCCTTCACCATCGAGGGCCGCGTCGACGAGACCGCCGATCCGCACGAGACGCTGCTGGCCTGGACCGGCCTTCTGTCGACATGTCCGCCCGACCATATCTGGACAGCGCAGCCGCACACCCATGCGGTCGCCCAGATGGGCGAATTGTCGGCCGAAACCCTGCACCGCAAGGGGGTTCTGGGCTGCGTGCTCGACGGTGCCATGCGCGACGCCAATTTCATCCTGAACCTCGGCTTCGCCTGCTGGCGCAGCCACCATACGCCGCGCGACATCGTCGGCATGTGGATGCCGACGGGCACCGAGGTCGACATCATGATCGACGACGTGTTGATCCGCCCCGGCGACTGGCTGCACGGCGACCGCGACGGCATGGTGCGGGTGCCGCAGGAGCGTTTGGACGACATTCTTGAGAAATCGATCGAGGCGATGCGCACCGAGAGCAAGGTGCGCCAGGCGATCCTGGAGGGTGTCGACCCGCAAGAGGCCTACCTGGCCCACGGAAAGTTCTGAGGCGATGCGGATCACCGGGCTCGACATACGCTGCTGCCGGCTCGACCGGGCAGCCATCGCCGGCGCGGCAATGCGCGACGGCATCGCCCAGGACGGTCTCGAGTTTCTGGTGTTCACGCTTCATGCCGAAGGCGGCCTGTCGGCCGCGATGTTCGGTTTCGCCGGCCGCTCAGCGCTCGGCGCCGGCCATCTCGCCGCCGCCTCGTTGCGACCTTTCTTGGTCGGACGCGATGCGCTTGACCGCGAAGCCGCCTGGCGCGACTGGCGTGTGGCCGACCGCTGGTGGCACCACCTGCCGATCTATCTTTACGGACCCGCCGATTGCTGCCTCTGGCTGCTCGGTGCGGAAGCCGCCGGCCAGCCGCTGTGGCGCTATATCGGCGGTGCTCGCGAGACCGTTCCCGTCTACGCGTCTTCCCTGGTGCTGGCGGACGCAGAGGCCTATGCCGAGGAGGCCCGGGCGGTGCGGGACACCGGCCTCAAGGCCTATAAGATTCATCCGCCGGGCCGGTCGCTCGATGAGGATATCGCGGTTCACGAGGCGGTGCGCGCCGCCGTCGGTCCGGATTTCGAGTTGATGTCCGATCCCGTTGCTGCACATTCGCTGGAAGAGGCGGTGCGGTTCGGCCGGGCGCTCGAAGCGCTCGGCTATCTGTGGCTCGAAGAGCCGCTGCCGGACGAGAATTTCGGCGCGCTACGGGAACTGACCCGGGTGCTCGACATCCCGGTGGTCGGCGCCGAAGTTCTCGCCAAACACCCCTATTCGGTGGCCGAATGCGTCGCGACGCGGGTCGTCGACGCGGTGCGCGCCGATGTGTCCTGGACCGGGGGCGTCACCGGCACCTTGAAGACCGCGCGGCTTGCCGAGGCCTTCCACATGCAATGCGAGGTGCACACGGCGATCTTCCACCCGCTGGAAATGGTCAATCTGCATGTCAACGGCGCGATCACGAACAGCACCTATTTGGAACTGCTGTGGCCCGTGTCGCATTTCGATTTCGGCCTGACCGCGCCGCTGCCGATCGAAAACGGCATGGCCCGGCTGCCGGAAGCGGCGGGCCTCGGCGCGGCACTCGATTGGGACCTGATCGACGATGCGACCATCGCGACGGTTTGAGGACGGTCATGGAAGAAAAGTCCAGCGCAGCGACCGACAGCCGCCTGCTCGTTCTGGCGCCGCAGGACAATGTCGCGGTGTTGCGGGCGGCCCTGCGTGCCGGCGAGACGGTGTTGGTCGGCGGGCGGCCGATCATGCCGCCGCGCGCGATCATGGCCGGCCACAAGGTCGCCCGGCGCGCGATCGCCGCCGGCGACAAGATCGTCAAATACGGCGCGCCGATCGGTTCGGCGACGGCCGATATCGCCATCGGCGACCACGTGCATCTGCACAATATGAAGAGCGACTACATCCACACCCATTCGCTGGAGGCCCCCGCCGATGACTTTTGAGGGCTTTCTGCGCGCGGATGGCCGCAAGGGCATCCGCAATGTCGTGGCGGTCGCCTATCTGGTCGAATGCGCGCACCATGTTGCCCGCGAAATCACCTATCCGCGGCGCGAGCGGGCGCATGTGATCGGCTTTCCCGGCTGTTTTCCCAACCCCTACGCGCAGGCCATGATGGAGCGCCTTTGCACCCACCCCAATGTCGGCGCTGTTCTCCTGGTGTCGCTCGGCTGCGAGAGCTTTAACCGTCGCGCGCTGGAGCGCGTGGTCGCCGACAGCGGCCGGCCGGTCAAGACGATCGTCATTCAAGGGGAGGGCGGTACGCGGAGCTCGATCCGCCTTGGCCAGGAATGGATCGATGCCGTTTTGCCCGATCTCGACCGCGCCGAGCGGGTGCCGATGGCGGTGTCCGATCTCGTCGTCGGGACCGTGTGCGGCGGCTCCGACGGCACCAGCGGCATTTCCGGCAATCCGGCGGTGGGTCACGCCTTCGACCGGCTGGTTGCGGAGGGCGCCGCCTGTATCTTCGAGGAAACCGGTGAACTGATCGGCTGCGAGGAGATCATGGCCGCGCGGGCGGCGACGCCGGCGCTCGCCGACGCGCTTCGGGAGTCGGTGCACAAGGCGGCGCGCTATTATGCCGAGCTCGGCTTCGGCAGTTTCGCCGCCGGCAATGCCGATGGCGGGCTGTCGACGATCGAGGAAAAGTCGATGGGCGCCTATGCCAAATCCGGCAGTTCGACGATCTCAGGATTGATCAAACCCGGCGACATCCCGCCCAGAGGCGGGCTCTACCTGATGGATGTCGTGCCCGACGGCCCGGTCCGGTTCGGGTTTCCCAACATCTCCGACAATGCCGAAATTGTCGAGATGATGGCCTCCGGTGCGCATTTGACCCTGTTCGTCACCGGCCGCGGATCGGTGGTCGGATCGGCGCTGGCGCCGGTCGTCAAGATCGCCGCCAACCCGGCGATGTATGCGCGTCTTCACGAGGACATGGATGTCAATGCCGGGCGCATCATTACCGGCGAAGCCTCACTGGAGGCGGTGGGCGCGGAAATCTATGATCTGCTGGTGGAGGTCGCCGGCGGCCGGCACACCAAATCCGAGGCGCTCGGCCATGCCGAGTTCATCCTCACCTACAAGAGCTTCGAGCCGATCGGCCCGGCCTGCCTGCCGGTCTGAACGCGCGGCTGGCTTCGATGCGCGCAACAGGGAGAAGACGATGGGACGATTGCGGGGCAAGACGGCGCTGGTGACCGCGGCTGGGCAGGGCATCGGCCGCGCGGCGGCGCTGGCGATGACGGCCGAAGGGGCGATGGTATACGCGACCGACATCGATGAAGCCGCGCTCGGAGACCTTGCCGTGGCCGGATGCGAGACCTTTCGGCTCGATGTGCGCGACCCGTCCTCGATCGAGGCAGCCGCGGCCCGGACCGGGCCGCCGGACGTGTTGTTCAACTGCGCCGGTTTCGTCGCCCATGGCACGATCCTCGATTGCGACGAAGACCAGTGGCGTTTCTCGGTCGATCTCAACGTCACCTCGATGTACCGCATGATCCGCCGTTTTCTGCCGGGCATGATCGATGCCGGCGGCGGATCGATCATCAACATGGCGTCCGTCGTCTCCTCCGAGATCGCCGCGCCCGACCGCTTCGTCTATGGCGCGACCAAGGCGGCTGTCATCGGCCTGACCAAATCGGTCGCCGCCGATTTCGTTGGCGCGGGCATCCGTTGCAACGCGGTCTGTCCCGGCACGGTCGCGTCGCCCTCGCTGGAGGGCCGTATGCGCGCCGGCGGCGACTACGAGACGGCGCGCGCCGCCTTCGTCGCGCGCCAGCCCATGCGGCGCATCGGCAGCGCCGAAGAGATCGCCGCCCTGGTGGTCTATCTCGCCTCCGACGAAAGCGCCTACACCACGGGCGTTGCGCATGTCATCGACGGCGGCTGGGCCAATGTGTGACGCGCGCCGCCAACCAAGGATCGCCTGTCAGGGAGGACCATTATGACACCGCTCATCGATACCCACCAACACCTGATCTATCCGGACGTCGCCGGCTATGCCTGGACCGACGGCATTCCGGCGCTCGCCGACACCGCCTTTCCGCTGTCGACCTATCGGCAGCTCGCCGGCGCGGATGTCGGCGGCACGCTGTTCATGGAAACCGGCGTGGACGACGCGGATTATCAGGCCGAAACGCGATTCGTCGCCAAGCTTGCCGGCGAACCCGACAGCGGCCTTCTCGGCCTGATCGCCTCCTGTCGTCCGGAAACGGACGAGGGATTCGATGCCTGGCTCGACGAATGCGCCGAGCTCAATGTCGTCGGGTTCCGCCGCATCCTGCACGTCATGCCGGACGAGCTGTCGCAATCGGAACGCTTCCGTCGCAATGTGCGTGCGATCGGCGCGCGCGAACGGGTCTTCGATATGTGTTTCCTGGCGCGACAATTGCCGATCGCGCGCGCGCTCGCCGAGGCCTGCGACAACACCCGGCTGGTGCTCAACCATTGCGGTGTGCCGGACATCGCCGGCGGCGGCATCGATCCGTGGCGCGCCGATATCAGCGCGCTGGCGGCGCTGCCCCATGTCACCTGCAAGCTCTCCGGCCTGCTCGCCTATTGCGCGCCCGGCGACGCGACGCTTGCGGCCATCCGGCCCTATGCCGACCACGTGCTGGAGACGTTCGGACCGGCGCGCATGGTCTGGGGCAGCGACTGGCCGGTCGTCGACATGGCAAACGGCCTGCCCGACTGGCTGCAGGTGACGCGCGCCATCCTGGACGGCCTGTCGCCGGACGAGGCGGCGCAAATCGCCGGCGAAAACGCGATCGACATCTACCGCATCGACCGCCCGGCTCAACCCGCCTGATATTGCGGCGCGGAGGTGAGGAATGTTCCGTAGGCCCCTGCATCGGGATAGGAGAACTGCTCGGCCAGCGGGTTGGCGCGCTTGCGCTTGCGCGCGCCGATATCGGCGAGGATCTCGTCGAAATGCCGGAAATGGAAAGGGGCCGAACACAGGCCGCCATAGATCTGCGCGGCCGGCCGCTCGCGTCTCTTCCAGTCGAGCATCATTTCGATATTGTCGCGCATCGCGGTCTCGCTCGGCTGCCGGGCCAATTGACCGTCGGCATAGCGCACCAGCCAGTTGGCAATCATTTCCGAGGACAACACCGAGCAGAAACTCGAATTGAAGCCGACGAACCCCATGTCCGGCAGATCAGGGTTCACGGCCAACCGGTAAACGCGGTATTGCCCGTCGGCGTCGATCAGCTTGTCGCGGTGGGATTCGGCGAGATAGGGCACGCCGAGTTTCCAGCCGGTGGCCAGGATCGCGACATCGCAATCGATGGTTTCGCCATTGGTCAACAGCACGTTTCCCGCGCCGTAGCGTTCGAACGAGCCCCTGATCGGTCTCACCGAACCGTCCCGGAACGCCTCGAACAGGCCGGGCGTGACGATCGGAATGGAGCAGGAGACATCCTTCTCAATCGGCACGTCGGGGACCATATCCCAATTCTTCAGGCCCAGTTGCAGCTTGAGCAGGGTTTCGAGCCCGCGGAAATTGGCCCAGATCAGCGGTTGTAACGTCGCTGCGACCGCGCGCCCGAAAGCGCCGCGGTCCCAGCCGTTGAACTGCTGTTCCTGCGCCCGCATGTAAAGCAGCCGTTTGAAATTGATGCCGCCGACGAAATAGGGGATGCGCCACACCGGCTCGCGATAGACCAGCGATACCGATCTGGCGCCGTTCTCGGCGGCATTCACCGCAATGTCGGTGGCCGATTTCGAACCGCCCAGAACGACGATGCGCTTGTCCGCGACCATTGCCGGATCGGTATAGTCCGACGAGTGCATCACGCTCCCGCCGGCGTCGCGGAAGGCGTCCTGCCCGGGATGGTCGACGATATTCTTGTCGGAGAACTGACCGGTGCAGATCGCGACGAAATCGAAATCCTCCGTCGCCGAAGCGCCATCCGCCTCCAGCGTCAGTGTCCAACCCGGGCGCCCGTCGGCGCGGCGTTCCATGGCCGCGACATTGGTGTTGAGCCGGTAACATTCCTTCAGGCCGTGCTTGTCGGCATAGGAGTGCAGATATGCGTGCACCTGCGGTCCTTTCGGCCATTCCGGATAGGCGTCCGGCATCGGGTGGTCGGTGAAGCAGTAGAGATCCTTCGGCGATTGCGTCTGCACGCCGGGATAGGATCGCGACAGCTCCCACACACCGCCGAAATCGTGGCTGCGCTCGATCCCGTGAACCGTGTGGCCGCGCTCTTTAAAGGCTTTCGTGGCCGCAAGGCCGCTCACGCCGCCGCCGATGACGGCGACCTTCTTCATGCTAACCATGGCATTGTCTCCCCGCGGAAAGCGCGCTCAGGCGGCGTCCGGCGGCGGCAGGAAATCGACCTCGTGCAGCGCCGAAAGCCGCACCAGTTCCTCCGGGTCGGTGACGCCGTCGAGCGCGCCGAACAGGGCGAAAAGCTTGCGTGCGGGGGCAACGCCGAACACGCAGGTGGCCACAGTGCCGGACCGGTTGAAGATGCCGTGCGGCTGGCCCATCGGCATGCGCACCGTGTCGCCGGGTCCTGCTTTGTGTACGGCGTCGCCGAATTCGACCTCGAGCGCGCCGTCGAGCAGGGTGATCCACTCGTCCTGCGTCGGATGGATATGCGGCGGCACGAATGTGTCGGCCGGGATGATGGCATGCCAGACGAAGGCGCTGTCACTTAGCATTTTCGGCGTGTAGGTGTGGCCGACGACGTTCCAGGACGTCCCGTCCAGTCCCTCGGAGGCGGCAGTGATGCCGGCTGTGTTGGTCATGGTTGTGATCCCTCTTGTGATATGCGGGCAAGCATAAGCGGAGTTTGGCCGCGTGCTTTATCCAGAAAACGAAATAAAACGCCCGCGCCGCTCTGTCGTGCGCCCGCGGGGTTTGATTTGCGCCCGATGCTGGCCGATAGTGCCAGGATGCAGGAGAGCGCAAGGCCAGAGCCGGCGGCGCCGCTTCGCCGCCATCGACTGTTTCGCAGCTCGGAGCTCGACGAGGCGCGGGATTTCGTGGCGAGCAAGTTCTGCGCGCACCGGCTGGAGCGCCGTAGCGGCCGGGACCGGTTCGATGCCTGCCACCACCACGCTCCAGGTGTCGGCATGTCGCTCAACTACATCCGCTATGGCGCCGACGTGGAGATCGAACCAGGCGAATTGGGGTCGTTCTACCTCATCCAGATTCCGCTGACCGGACAGGCCTGGGTGCGCAACGGTCGGCACGATGTCTGCGCCACGTCGTCGATGCCGAGCATGCTCAATCCGGATCGTTACACCACCATGCGCTGGCATGCCGGCTGCGAAAAGCTGCTGCTGCAGATCGACCGCGACACGCTGCGGCGCACCGTCGAACATCTGCTCGGCCGCCATCTGCCCGGTCCCGTCGTATTTCATCCGGCGGTCGATTTTCGCCGACCGGAGATGCGGCGCTGGTGGCAAAGGCTGCGCGCCGTGGTGCGGGCGACCGAGGACGACCGGTTGTTTTGCGCGACGAACGGCCTGTCCCAGCGGCTGGTGGAGGAGGAACTGATCGAGGCGTTCTTCACGAGCCAGCCCTCGAACGCCGACCATTACCTCGACATCGAGCCCTGCGGCATGGCGCCGGCCCACGTCAAGCGGGCGCAGCGCTTCATTCACGAACATCTGCGCTCGGCCATCACCATCGGTGACATCGCCCGCGCGGCCGGTGTCACGCCCCGCACCCTGCAGCTCGGTTTTCGCGCCGCCTGCGGAATGACGCCGCTGCAATATCTGCGCTGTGAGCGTCTCTACGGCGCCCACTACGACCTGATGCGGGCGGAGCCCGGGACCACGGTTGCGCATGTCGCTTATGATTGGGGTTTCACCCATCTCGGCCGTTTCTCCCGTGATTACCGCCAGGCCTTTGGCGTCCCGCCACGCGACCGGCTGCGACGGTCATAACGGCCGACGACGTCGGAAAAAGGCCAGAAAGAGTCCGAATCTGACAACACGGCGTCGCCCCTGGGGTCGTGACACCGGATGACGCGTCGCTATGGTTCTCTGATGCGCGATGCTCACGTGGCGACAGTGCCTGCCGGAAATGGACTTATCCACCGATGGGTTATTTTCGGTTGACTTGGCACCGCTGCGCTTGCGAACATCACGCCAACAATGGGGCACGGTCCTCCCGCACCGTCGGAGGACACCAACAAGGAGGGGATCATGGGAGGCGTATTGCCGCTCATTGGCAGGCGGCTGTTGCTGGGTCTGGTAACGTTGCTCGTCGTCTCGATCATCATATTCGGGGCAGTCGAACTGTTGCCGGGCGATGTTGCCCAGCAGGTGCTCGGCCAGGCGGCGACTGAGGAAACGGTCGCCGCTCTGCGTGAGGAGATGGGGCTCAACCGGCCGGTCTACGTGCGCTATTTCGAGTGGCTGGGCGGCGCTGTGCAAGGGGATTTCGGCACATCGCTGGCCAATAAACGTTCGGTTGCCGAGCAATTGGGGCCACGTTTCGCCAACACGCTGTTTCTCGCGGCCCTCGCGGCGCTCATCTCGGTGCCCGTGGCGATCGGTCTCGGCGTCCTCGCCGCGCTCTATCGCAACACGGTTTTTGACCGCGTTTCCAACGCTTTGAGCCTGGTGTCGATCTCTTCGCCCGAATTCTTCCTGGGCTATATTCTGATCGTCTTCCTGGCGGTGCAGAATCAGATCTTTCCGGCGATTTCCAATGTGACCCCGAACATGGAGCTGGGGGAACGGCTCTATCGCACCATGCTGCCGGCGTTGACCATGGCGCTGGTGGTGACCGCCTATATGATGCGGATGACGCGGGCGGCGATCATCAATCTGCTCGCCTCGCCCTATATCGAAATGGCGCGACTGAAGGGCGTGCCCAATTCCAGGGTCATCACCCGCCATGCGCTGCCAAACGCGCTGGCGCCGATCATCAACGTGGTCGCGCTGAACCTGGCTTATCTGATCACCGGCGTCGTTCTCGTCGAGGTGGTGTTCGTCTATCCGGGCGTCGGCCAATTGCTGGTCGACAGCGTCACCAAGCGTGACTTCCCGGTGGTGCAGGCCTGCTGTCTGATCTTCGCGGCCACCTTCATCCTGTTCAACCTGATTGCGGATGTCGGTGCGATCCTGTCCAATCCGCGTTTGCGGCACCCGAAGTGAGGACCGGATAAATGCTCACATTCTCGATTATCTATTACACGTTTCTGATTGTCGCCTGCTGCGTGGCGGCCTTCTACAAGCAGCGCACGGGGCTGTTGCTGCTGTTCACCCTGCTGTGCGTGTCGCTGATTGCCGGCCTGCTTGGCGGCGGCGACGTGCTCGTCAACATCACCATCGCGGTTGCGTTGCTGGCGGCGGCCGGCGGTCTCGCCTACAGCTTCCGCGAAACCCTGGTGCATGTGCTGCCGCCCGAGGGCGCCAAACTGATGCGCACCGCGCCGCTGACGGCGTCCTTCGGACTTCTGGTCATCATTGCCTATCTCATCGCCGCGATCTTCGCGCCGGTGATCGCGCCGTTCGGCGAGGCCGAGGTGGTCGGCAGTTCCTTCGCGCCGCCGGATGACGTGATGATCCTGGGCGGCGACCAGCTCGGCCGCGACCTGTTCAGCCGGCTGATCTACGGTGCGCGCAACACCGTCGGCATCGCGCTGATGACCACCGCGATCGCCTTCGTCGTCGGCACGCTGGCCGGCCTCGTTGCCGCACAGATGGGCGGCTGGGTCGATCAGGTGCTGGGCCGCATCGTCGACACGCTGATGGCGATCCCGCAATTGATTTTCGCCCTGCTGCTCCTGACCATCGTCGGCACCAGCGTCATCAACCTGACGCTGGTCATTGCGCTGCTCTATTCGCCGCTGATCTTCCGGCTTGCCCGGGCGGTCGCCGGCAACATCGTCGTCATGGACTATATCGAGGCGGCGCGTCTGCGTGGCGAATCAACCTGGTATCTGATCACCCGCGAAGTGCTGCCCAACATCACCGCGCCGCTGGCCGCCGAATTCGGCCTGCGCTTCTGCTTCGTGTTCCTTGCGATTTCCGCCCTGTCCTTCCTGGGCTTGGGCATTCAGCCGCCGACGGCTGACTGGGGATCGATGGTGCGCGAGAACGCGACGCTGATTTCGTTCGGCGAGGTCACGCCGCTGATCCCGGCCGCAGCCATCGCGCTTCTTACTGTCGCCGTAAACTTCGTGGTAGACTGGATGCTTCACATATCCTCCGGACTGAAGGAGTAGAGAATGGAAAAAAAGCAAAAAAGCGTCCTTCTGGAGATCAAGGACCTCAAGATCGAAGGCTATTCCGACGAGCAGTGGATCGAGATCGTCCACGGCGTCGATCTTACCCTGCATCGCGGCGAGGTGATGGGGCTGATCGGCGAATCGGGTGCCGGCAAATCCACCATCGGCCTCGCGGCGATGGGCTTCACCCGCGACGGCTGCCGCATATCGAACGGCAGCGTTTTGTTCGACGGCATGGACCTGACCACAGCAACGCGGTCCGAAAAGCGTGCCCTGCGCGGCTCGCGCATCGCCTATGTGGCGCAATCGGCGGCCGCCTCCTTCAACCCGGCACATAAGCTGATCGACCAGCACACCGAATCCTCGCTTTTGCACAAGGTCAACAGCAAAGCCGACAGCCAGGCCGACGCGATCGAACTTTACCATCGCCTGCGTCTGCCCAATCCCGAGGAGATCGGCTTCCGCTATCCGCACCAGGTCTCCGGCGGCCAGTTGCAGCGCGCCATGACGGCGATGGCAATGAGCTGCCGGCCGGACCTCATCATCTTCGACGAGCCGACCACGGCGCTTGACGTGACGACCCAGATCGAGGTGCTGGCGGCGATCCGCGACATCGTCGATCAGTTCGATACCGCGGCCCTCTATATTACCCATGACCTTGCCGTCGTGGCGCAAATGGCCGATCGCATCAAGGTGCTGCTCAAGGGCGACGAAGTGGAGGAGGCCGATACGCGCAAGATGCTGGCCGATCCGGAGGAGGACTACACCAAGTCGCTCTGGGCGGTGCGCAGCTTCCAGCGCGACCAGAAGCCGCCGCCTGCGTCCGGCGAAACACCGCTGATATCGGTCAAGGATGTCTCGGCCTCTTACGGCCCGGTGAAGGTGCTGGACGGCGTGTCCTTCGACATCTATCGCGGCCGCACCGTCGCGGTGGTGGGCGAATCGGGTTCCGGCAAATCGACAACGGCACGCTGCATAACCGGGCTGCTGCCGCCGACCGCCGGCGCGATCTTCCATAATGGCGAAAAATTGCCAGCCCGCTATCAGGACCGCAGCAAGGACCAGTTGCGCCAGGCGCAGATGATTTATCAGATGGCCGATACGGCGCTGAACCCGAAAAAGACCATCGGCGAAATCATCGGCCGCCCGGCGCAGTTCTATGCCGGCCTGCGCGGCGCGGACCTGAAGAAACGCGTCGACCAGTTGCTCGACCAGATCGAGCTCGAACCGTCACTCTATTACCACCGTCTTCCGTCCGAACTGTCCGGCGGGCAAAAACAGCGCGTCGGCATCGCGAGGGCGCTGGCGGCCGAGCCCAGCTTCATCATCTGCGACGAGGTGACCAGCGCGCTCGACCAGCTTGTCGCAGAGGGCATCCTGCGCCTGCTCGACAGGCTGCAGAAGGAGCTCGATCTCGCCTATATGTTCATCACCCACGATTTGGCGACGGTCCGGTCGATCGCCGACGTCGTCGTGGTGATGAAGGAGGGCAAGGTCGTCGAAATGGGGCCGAAGAACGAAATGTTCAAACCGCCCCATCACGAATATACCGATCTGCTTCTGTCGTCCGTGCCGGAAATGGATCCCGATTGGTTGACCAATCTGCTCAAGGAGCGCGGCGTCGACAATATCGGCGAGGCGGCGCACCAACAAAAAGCCTGACGGGGCGTTTCGCCGTCCGTCAGGCCATTCGGTCAGAAAGAAAAACAAGCTCCGGGCCCGGTCGGGCCCGGAGCTTGTTTTTATGAGTCGAACCACCAGCGCTGGTAGCCGCGCGCGCCGTCCAGCTCCCAGTTGGAAGCGATGAACTCGCCATGCATGACGTTGCTGCGGCGCGCCATAGTGCGGTTGCGGAAGAACGGCACGATCGTTCCGCCATCGTCGCGGCACAGCAGCTGCATCTCGCGATACATGTCAGCCCGCTTGGCGTCATCGAGTTCGGCCTTGGCCTGCAGCAGCAAGTCGTTGAACCGCTTGTTCTGCCAGCGGCTCTCGTTCCAGGCCGCGTCGTCCTTGTAGGCCAGCGAGAACATGACGTCCGGCGTCGGCCGTGCGCCCCACTGAACGAAGACGAACGGCTTGACCAGCCATACGTTCGACCAATAGCCGTCGGCCGGTTCGCGCACGACATTGATGTTGATGCCGGCCGATCTGGCATGTTCGGCATAAAGCACGCACATGTCCACCGCGCCACTCATCACGCTGTCGGCGGCCGACAGATTGACGTCGATCGTGCCCAGGCCCGATTTGTCCATATGGAACTTGGCCTTGTCCGGGTCATAGGTGCGCTGTTCGAGATCGGCCCAATAGGGCAGCGACGGAGCGATCGGATGGTCGTTGCCGATGCTGCCATAACCGAACAGGATCTTTTCGATGATCTCGGCGCGGTTCATGGCATATTTGAGCGCCAGCCTGACATCGACATTGTCGAAAGGCGGCGTGTCGCAGAACATCGGCAGCGTCACATGCGAGCCGCTGGGCACGTCGTCGATTTCGATGTTCGGCGCCCGTCGCAGCAGGCCGACCGTCTTCAGGTCGACATCGGTGATGGCATCGATGTCGCCGGTGATCAGCGCGGTCTGCCGGGCATTGGCGTCGTTGAGCGCCAGCATGTGCACGGCGTCGAAATAGGCGCCTTCCCGGTGCCAGCCATCATGTTTGACGAGTTCGGTGCGCACGCCCGGCTCGTGGCTGACAATCTTATAGGGCCCGGTGCCGTCGCCGCTGGCCCAGTCCACACTGCCCGAACCGTCCGACGGCAGAATGACCAGATGGTAGTCGGATACGAGATAAGGCAGGTCGGCATTGCCGGACGACAGTTTGATGACAACCACATCGTTGCCTTCGGCACTGATGTCGACCACGTCGTCGAGCAGCGCCTTCGCTGCCGACGTCGTGTTCTCGCCGCGATGGAAGTTGAGCGAGGCGACCACGTCGTCGACCGTCATCGCCTTGCCGGAGTGGAAGGTGATGCCCGAAGCGAGTTTGAAGCGCCATTCCGACGCGTCCGGAGTCGCTTCCCAGCTCACCGCGACATCGGGACCCAGCTCGTTGGTGTTGGTGATTTCCGTGAGGTAGCTGCGGCTGGCATGCGACAGCTGGATCATATAGACGCTTTCCGTCGTGCCCGGATCCAGGCTGTCCGCGGTGTTGCCGTCATGCACGCCGACCCGGAACGTTCCTCCCTTTTTCGGCGTCTGGGCGGCGACCTGTGTCGACCACAGCGTGGAGGCCGCAGCGGCGGTGGCACCGGTTGCCAGAGCCCCCTCCATGAAGCCGCGGCGGCTCAGGCGCTTCTTGCGCGCGGCTTCCGCGATTGCTGCCAAAATGGCGTCGGTGTCTCGATTGTTCATAGTGTCTTCCGTGGGTTGTGATGCGTTTTTCTTATAAGTCAGATTAACAAACTAGCCATCTCCCTGCGAAAATCTAGCGGTTTTTCGCAAACCTTTGGCGCCGTTTCCTTTTCCGCAGCGGTCGAGGCGGTTCGGCCGGGCTAGATTGATTGGGCGAGTCTCGGCAACGCCATGCAAAAAGCGACATGAAAACGGCGGATTGCGCGGTTTCCCGTCGTGGCCGGATCGGCATGCCGACCGGAAGCCGTGACCGGAGTGCCTTCGCCTGGACGACACTTTGCACTTGCGGCGCGGAATTGTCGTGTTAGGTTCACCCAATAAAAATAACAAGGGGATATCCGCAGCATGAGCACGTATGTGTGCGGGGTGTTACATGCTTGACGAGACGGGCGCGGTCCTGGACGTCAAGAATCTTCGGACGGTCTTTCAGACCGGTCAGGGGAAAATTCACGCAGTCAATTCCGTCAGTTTCGATGTGAAACCGGGCGAGCTTCTTGGCGTTGTCGGGGAAAGCGGCTCCGGCAAGTCGGTGACCATGATGTCGCTGATCGGCCTGCTGCCGTCGCCGCCCGCTATCGTCGAGGGCGGTCCCGTGTTGTTCGACGGGATCGACCTGTTGCAGGCGAACGACGAGGAACTTCAGGCGGTGCGGGGCGCCAGCATCGGTTTCATCTTCCAGGACCCGATGACGTCGCTCAATCCGGTGTTTACCATCGGCTTTCAGCTGACGGAACCGCTGCGCAAGCATATGGGCCTGTCGGGCCGGGAGGCGCGCGAGCGGGCGGCCGAATTGCTCGATCTCGTCGGCATCGCCGATGCGAGAAAGCGGCTGTCGGACTATCCGCACCAGTTCTCCGGCGGCATGCGCCAGCGCGTGATGATCACTATCGCGCTCGCCTGCGATCCCAAGGTGCTGATCGCCGACGAGCCGACCACGGCGCTCGACGTCACCATCCAGGCGCAGATCCTCGATCTGATGAAGGACCTGCGGCGCAAGCTCGGCGTGGCGATCATCTGGATCACCCACGATCTCGGCGTGATCGCCGGCATCGCCGATCGCGTCATGGTCATGTATGGCGGCCAGATCGTCGAACGGGCGCCGGTGGACGCGTTGTTCGAGAACCCGCAGCATCCCTATACCCGCGCGCTGCTTCAGACCGTTCCGAGCATCCGCGGTGCGCGCGCCGGGAGACTGCGGGTGATCAGCGGCCAGCCGCCGATAAAGCTGGAGACGCCACGCCAGTGTCCCTTCGCACCGCGCTGCCGGCATGCCTTCGAAATGTGTCGGCGCAACGATCCGGCGCTGCGGCCGGTTGCACCGCGCCATGAGGCGGCCTGTTTCTGGGACCCGGCGACCGGAGGACCACGTCATGACTGACGCCGCCCTGCAGCCGCTGGTCGAGGTTCGCGACCTCAAGATGCATTTCCCGATCTATGCCGGCCTGTTCCGCCGCCATGTCGGCGATATCAAGGCGGTTGACGATATCTCGCTCGACATTTTCGAGAGCGAAACCCTTGGCCTGGTCGGCGAATCGGGCTGCGGCAAATCGACGGCCGGACGCGCCATCATCAGCCTCTATCAGATCAGCGGCGGCTCGGTCACCATCGACGGCGTCGATCTCGGCGACCTCGACAGCGAAGGCCTGCGCCGGATGCGCACCAGGATGCAGATGATCTTCCAGGATCCGCAGGCGAGTCTCAATCCGCGCATGACGGTGGCCAGCATCATTAGCGAGCCGCTGATCGAGCATATGGAGCTGACGAAATCGGAGCGGCTGGACCATGTCTACCGGCTTATGGATGCGGTCGGACTGAACCGGTCCTTCGCCGATCGCTATCCGCATGAATTTTCCGGCGGCCAGCGGCAACGCATCGGCATTGCCCGGGCGCTGGCGCTCAATCCGAAATTCATCGTCTGCGACGAGCCGATCGCCGCGCTCGATGTCTCCATCCAGGCCCAGGTCGTCAATCTGCTGGAGGATCTGCAGGAACAGTTCGGGCTGACTTATCTGTTCATCAGCCATGATCTGTCCATGGTGCGCCACATCGCCGACCGGGTGGCGGTCATGTATCTCGGCAAGATCGTCGAACTGGCACCGCGCGACGCGCTCTACACGGAACCGCTGCATCCCTACACCCAGGCGCTGCTGTCGGCCGTGCCTGAGCCCGACCCGGAACATGAGAAACACCGCCGCCATATTATTTTAAAGGGCGATGTCCCGTCTCCGGCCAACACGCCGCGCGGCTGCAATTTCTGCACCCGCTGTCCGCGGGTCATCGATATCTGCCGAGAGATCGAGCCGGAATTCCGCGAGGTGGCGCCCGGCCGGTTCACGGCCTGCCATCTCGTCGAATCAACAACCAGAGCGACCGGGGGCGAACCGCCGGCGACAACAACAACCAGGATCAACCCCAACGGAGGATGATAATGATGAGAAAAGCACTTCTAATGGGCGCCGTCGCCAGTCTGGCGATTGTGCCGGCGGCCTGGGCCGAACGCGGCGCCGACGGCCACGTCAATATTATCTATTGGCAGGCGCCGTCGACCATGAACCCCTATCTGTCCGGCGGCACCAAGGATCTGGAAGCCGCGTCGCTCGTGATCGAGCCTTTGGCCCGCTACGACGAGGGCGGCAATCTCGTGCCGTGGCTGGCCGAGAGTGTTCCGACAGTCGCCAATGGCGGTGTGTCGTCTGACCTGACGACGATCACCTGGACCATCAAGGAAGGCATGGTGTGGTCCGACGGCACGCCGGTCACCTCCGCGGACGTGATCTTCACCTGGAAATACTGCACCGATCCGGCCGGCGGCTGCGCCCAGAGTGAAAAATACAACGACGTCAAGGATGTCGTTGCCGTTAACGATCGCACGGTCACGGTCACCTTCGATGTGCCGAAGCCGTTCCCCTACGGTCCGTTCGTCGGCGTCCAGGCGCCGATCATCCAGGCCGCGCAATTCGCCGATTGCCTTGGCGCCAAGGCGCCAGAATGCACCGACGCCAATTTCGGCCCGATCGGCACCGGCCCGTTCCGAGTCACAGAGTTCCGGCCGAACGACGTGATCTCGCTGGAGGCCAATCCGAACTACCGCGATTCGGCCAAGCCGGCCTTCGCGACGGTTACCTTCAAGGGTGGCGGTGACGCGACGGCAGCCGGCCGCGCCGTTTTGGAAACCGGCGAATTCGATTATGCCTGGAACCTGCAGCTCGCGCCCGACGTGCTTGCCAATATGGAAGCCGCCGGCAAAGGCACGGTCGTCTCGGCCTTCGGCACGCTGGTCGAGCGCATCATGGTCAACCTGACCGATCCGAACCCGGCGCTGGGCGACGAACGCTCCACCGCCAAGCACCCGCATCCGTTCCTGAGCGACATCAATGTGCGCAAGGCGCTGTCGATGGCGATCGATCGCGATCTGCTGGTGGAGATCGGTTACGGGTCCGCCGGCCGGCCGACCTGCAACGTGTTGCCCGCGCCGGAGATCTACCGCTCCACCGCCAACGACGCCTGCATGACGCAGGATATTGACGGCGCCAAGAAGCTTCTTGACGATGCCGGCTGGGTGCCGGGCGCCGATGGCGTGCGCGCCAAGGACGGCGTGCGCCTGTCGATGCTCTATCAGACCTCGACCAATGCCGTGCGCCAGGACTTCCAGGCGCTGATCAAGCAGTGGTGGTCGGAGATCGGTGTCGAGACGGAACTGCGCAACATCGACGCGTCGGTCTTCTTCGGCGGCGATCCGGCGAGCCCGGACACGTTCCAGAAATTCTATGCCGATCTCGAAATGTACGCCAACAATTTCGACGGCACGGATCCGGAAGCCTATATGGCCAACTGGGAGTGCAAGCAGGCGCCGCGGCCCGAGACGCAGTGGCAGGGCAACAACATGCCACGCTATTGCTCGGACGACTATGACGCGCTCGTCGCCCAGATGGCCAAGACCGGCGATCTCAACGAGCGGGCGAAACTCGCCAAGGAGATGAACGACAAGCTGATGCAGGAATACATCATGCTGCCGCTCGTCGACCGCGGCCGCGTCTCGGCCCATTCCAACACGCTCGGCGGCGTGGTGCTGAATGTGTGGGATTCCGAATTGTGGAATGCCGCCGATTGGTACCGCACCCGCACCCAGTAACGTGACGATGCCGCCCCGGGAAACCGGGGCGGCATTTTCCTTACGCCGCTCCAAGACGCCGAAGCGATGTTCACCTACACGATCCGCCGACTGCTTCTATCGATTCCGACGCTGATCGCCATCAGCCTGATCATCTTTCTGCTGCTCGATCTGGCGCCCAGCGATCCCACCGCCAACCTGCCGCTGACGATTCCGCCCGAAGTGCGCGAAAGGATCCGCCAGTCGCTCGGTCTCGGCGATCCGATCTACATTCGCTATCTTTTGTGGTGTAAACAGTTCTTCATCAACGAGCCGCTCAACATCATCGAGGAGTGGTTCGGCTGGCAGATCGGTGGCGACCGGCTGCGGGTGCTGAGCTGGCAGACACGTTCGCCGGTGGTCGATCTGATCGTCGAACGTATGCCGCAGACCCTGTGGGTGGTCGGCATGTCCTATGTCGTCGGCGTGCTGATCGCGATCCCGATCGGCATCTATTCGGCCTACAAGCAATATAGCTGGTTCGACCAGGCCGGCACCTTCATCTCCATGGTCGGCTTCTCGGTGCCGACCTTCTTCACCGGCGTTCTGGTCATTGTCATCTTTTCCGTCTGGCTCGGCTGGTTCCCGTCGATCTACGACACGACGCACGAGGTCACGGACTGGCAGAGCTTCGTCTACCAGATCCGGCAGATGATCATGCCGGTGGCGGTGCTGGCGTTGTTCAACGCCGCCCAGATCAGCCGTTTCATGCGCGCATCGATGCTCGACAATCTCAATCAGGGCTATGTGCGCACGGCGCGCGCCAAGGGTATGGGCGAGCGTACGGTGCTGCTCATTCACGTGCTGCGCAACTCGCTCATTCCGGTGGTGACCGTGATTGCGCTCGGCGTGCCGCAGGTGTTCGGCGGCGCCATCATCACAGAGCAGGTGTTCAAGGTGAACGGGCTCGGCCAGTTGCTGATCATCTCCATCCAGGGCGGCGACCTGCCCACGGTGCAGACGCTGACCTTCATCTTCGCCGTGCTAATCGTGCTGTTCAACCTGATCGCCGACATCCTCTACGGCATACTCGATCCGAGGATCCGCTATGACTGACGTGACGCCCGATTCGCTCGCCGCCGCCCGTCCGCCGCGATCGCAGTGGCTCAATGTCTGGGACCAGTACCGGACCCATCGCGGCGCGCTGATCGGCATGGGCTTTTTCCTGTTCGTGGTGCTGGCGGTTACGTTCGGGCCCTATCTCTGGACCATCGACGCGCAATATATCGACATCCGCGCGCGCAATCAGGGGCCGTCGCTCTCTCATCCGATGGGCACCGACCAGCTTGGCCGCGACACGCTGGCGCGCGTGCTGCAGGGCGGTCGGGTGTCGATGGCGGTCGGCATCACCGCGATGGCGCTGTCGCTGTTTCTTGGCACGCTGATCGGCGTGATGGCGGGTTATTTCCGCCGTCTCGACGGCCCGCTGATGCGGCTGACCGATCTGTTCCTGGCGCTACCGCTGCTGCCGCTGCTGCTGGTCATCATCATGCTCTTCCGCGACACGCTGCGCGCCGCTTTCGGGCCGGAGACCGGCATTTTCATCCTGATCGTCTTCGTCATCGGCATCACCTCGTGGATGCAGACGGCGCGCATCGTGCGCGGCGATGTGCTGGCGCTGAAGGAGCGCGAATTCGTTATCGCGTCGCGCTCGATCGGCACCCCGGCGCGGCGCATGATCACCCGCCACATCCTGCCCAATGTGCTGTCGCCGATCACGGTCTCGGCAACGCTCGGCATTGCCAACGCGATCATCACCGAATCGGCGCTGTCCTTCCTGGGTCTGGGTTTCCCGTCCGATTTCCCGACCTGGGGCCGGCTCCTGTTCGATTCCACCGACTATCTGCAGCAATATCCCGAACGCGTGCTGTGGCCGGGCCTCGCCATCTCGCTGACCGTGCTCAGCGTCAACTATATCGGCGACGGCCTGCGCGACGCGCTTGATCCGCGGATCAGGGGGCGGTGAGGGGCGGCTTTTCTTGAGGGTGAGATCCGTTTGCCGGTGTCCGCGGAACAGTGCGCTCTGCGAGACAAATGCTTGCATTCAATCTGATGCTCCGGGTCGAACCGACGCCGCACAAGCGCGCTGCCGAGGCGGCCAAATTGGCCGGTCCCAGCCTCCCTGTGCCGGATTTGGTCTCCGTTGCTTCTTATGTTCTACCGGCACCGTTCTCAAGTGATCGCCCTGTCACCTGCCGACCGAATACTCAACCAGCCGATGATCTGCCGGAGCGTCTGGCCGCCCGCCGAGCCCGGCGATCGGTTCATCTCTTGCCATGTGCGAATCATAGCCGAGCGCTTCGCAAATGATCAGGAATTCATTGACATCAAACGCCTTCTGCCCGGTTTCGTAGGCCGAACCGCCGACATAATCTCAACGCCTAGAAACTGGCTTTGTCTGGGTCTTGCCGGGCGTGAAACACCGCCAAAATCTCGATGACATCGTCATTCAGCCGATAGAAGATCTTATACGGATACGCTAACAGCGTAAGACACCGCACTGACCGGGTGTTGGTCGGCCTGCCCAGCCGCGGCATGTGCATGAGCTGTTCGAATGCCTTTTCGATGGCCGCAAAAACGTCCCGGCCAGCAGCCGGACTTTCGTTGGCGAAATAGGTGTCTATTGTCTCTAAGTCACCGTAGGCGCGCAAAGTTAGGCGCAGCCTCATGCGGAACGGTGTTTGGAGACCAGGGCGCCAACCACGGCATCGCTTACGAAACGGCCGGCTTCGGCCTGCGCCAATCCCTCATCAACAGCCGCCTGCTCGTCGGGGGTGAGGGTGTATTCCGTGTCGTCAGAAGCAGCCAGCAGCATCTCCGCCAACTCATCCTGGCGGTCTTCGGGCAATCGGCGTATTGCGGCGATCGCTTTTTCCATGAGTTTGCTCATGGCTTAACTGTATCACGATTCCGGGGCGGGCGTTAGCGCGTTATGGGGGCTGTCAAGGACGTTTGTGGTGCTCAAGTCGGTGGGGCCTCACCGGTTTGGATCCGGATCGAATGGCGATGCGCTGCCTTAGCCCGTCGGATGTCCTGCCTCTTCAGTCAGAGCACGTCATGCGCTGGAACAGCTTCTCATATGCTCTTAAGCTTTCGTTGACTGGCATCCTCACCGGTGATTGGCGGTAATCTATGCCGTTTATGTGATTTTTCATGAAAATTCATGATATCGAGACGCAAAGGATTGGAGCGCCGCTATGCCGAACACGCGGAGGAATTTTGCAACCACGGTAGACAGCAAACTGCTCGAAGACGTGAGAAGGCTTGCCAATGAAGAAGGCAGCAAGATTCAGACGCTCGTCGATGAGGCGTTGGCCGATTTGCTGGAAAAGCGGCGTAGCGGCAAGCCCCGTCGCCATGTCATGACGGCATATCAAGCAAGCCATGCCCGGTTTGACGCGCTTTACGAAAAACTGGCGAAGTAACACAGGGAATCGGTGACCGATTTCCTGACCATCGCTGACGTGCTGGCCATGCATGATGACCTGATAAAGCGCTATGGCGATGGCGAAGGGATACGCGATGCCGGTCAGCTCGAAGCTGCTCTGTTCAGGCCGCAATCGGGCTAATACGAGGATGTGATAACCCGGGCTGCGGCTCTATGGGAAAGCCTGTCGCAAAACCATCCTTTTGTTGACGGCAACAGGCGCACAGCCTTTGCAGCGACCTACACGTTTCTCGCAATCAACGGAATTGAAGTCACTGCCGATGCCGAAGCCGTTTGGCGGTTCGTTCCAGAGCTGTACGAAAACAACGGCTTCGCTATCGAAGTCCCGGATCCGAGGCTGCGAAGAAACACCAAGCCATACTCTGCCTGAGTCAACTTTCCTTTACCCTTTCGTTCGTCTTCGGCTTATTCGGTGGCCCCAGCACGGTCATGGCGATCACGTCAGCAAAAAAAGGCGTCGCATTGCTTTCAGTCACTGGTTTCACCCGGAAAGGACCGCGCCATACCCTAGCGACCATCCGTGCTGAGATGGGTTTGTAATGATCTCACCCCGCATTCCCCAGATGAACGGCGCTTCAGACCAATAGCCACACATGATAGTATGGGCAAATCAATAGCTTAACCATGATGGATCTGTGATTTGGCGGTGAACGCAAAGGGTGAAGCGCACACCGGC
>Ga0209785_1000075_pt1 | contig 48505 bp, 39 predicted proteins | sample WorMetG1BERMUDA2_FD_187403 | JGI IMG/M metagenome (GOLD analysis project Ga0209785, IMG submission 187403) | Marine gutless worms symbiont microbial communities from Max Planck institute for Marine Microbiology, Germany - Inanidrilus... ...
AGCAAGCTGAGTAAGATCCGGGAAGAGGAAGACGTCATTGAAATGCGCGTTGTTAATACCCGTAAGCATGTAGAGCATACGGAGCGGGAGCTGGAAAATCTCAAGCATATGATTTTTAAGGGATTCCACACTGTAAATGAGAAGATCAACCAGATGGAAGAAGAGCTTCACGGTCTGATAGATAAAATCGATCAGCTCATGGCCCACCTTGACAGGTGATCGATTGAGAATGTCTGTAATCGCCGTCCTGGTTTTCGCCATGGACGGTTTTCTCATATATGGGAAACAGGCGACTTCAATATATCTTCTGAGTGGACAGGGTAGTCTCCCCCGGCTCTCTCCATCGCAGCGGTTTTTAACAGGCCGCCCTTTGAGACGCGGTTTCCCGATCAAGGTGCTGCTCGGCAGGCGCATCCCCCGCAGGGTAATTGCCGTGGCTCTTGATCCTGTGGGAGGGGTGCCGTATGCGGCGACTCGATTTACACTCCATCGCTGGTCATCCGAACGGTGGCATGCAGTTGCTCTGAAAGGTGTCAATCCTTATGCCACGATTACCGCTGTACTGGTCCGCAGCGGACGGATCTGGATCGGGACCGGCTGTTACGGCGTCTACAGGTTACAGGGAAGGCGCTGGATCCGGTTACAGCGGGGTTTACCAGGTGAGGGCGCGGTCCGAGGGCGCCGTTTTTTTGAAACAGTCACGGCATTGGGGCTGGATGAGGATGGTATGCTCTATGCGGGATTTCATTTCGGCGGCGGGGTGTACAGGCTCTGCCCTGGACAGCGGGTGTGGAGAAAGGTTGCTGGATCCAGAGGTATTTTTCGGGTTGCTTCGCTCACAGCGGGCAGAGGCTGGGCTGCGGCCCATGACGGAAAACGCTGGCGAATACTTGTCGGAAGAGCTGAAAGAGGTGTGCTGCAGGAGAGCAGCAGCCTTATTGCCGGGGCGAAGTATCCATTGGCTGTGGTCCGTCGGGGGAAGAGCGTTGCGGTTACCTGTGACCCGGTTTCTCTTCCAGGAACGCGCTATCCGCAGGTGCGTGGAAAGCGGGGTCTGTATTTCAACCCCTGGCGAAGCAAAGCATCCATCCTGCGCCACTATATTCGGTTGATGGAGGGTAAGGGGCTCAATGCACTGGTCATCGATGTCAAGGACGATTTCGGCAGGGTGCTTTACAAAGGCAACCTCCCTGTCGCACATGGGCTGGGTTCCTACTATCCCGTGTTGCAGGTGAAGCGGCTGGTTCGGCTCTGTAAAAAGGAGGGGATCTATCTGATCGCACGGATGGTAACCTTCAAGGACCCGGTGATGTGGCGTTACCAGGGCGGCAGATACGCGGTCCGGGACCGGTATACCGGGGGGTTCTGGCATCCAGGCGGCAGGGAGCGCTGGGTCAATCCGTTCTCCCCTTTTGTGAGGAAGTACAATATTGATCTGGCTAAAGAGGTGCTCTCCCTCGGGTTTGATGAAATTCAGTTCGATTATATCCGGTTTCCCACAGATGGACCTCTTTACAGGACCCATTATCCCGGGCGCTCGAAAGAGGCATGGAAGGTGGATGCTCTGGAAAATTTCCTGGCACAGGCCCGCAGGGAGCTTGACGGACCATTTTCGGTGGATATTTACGGTTTCAACGCCTGGTACGCTCTGGGCCGCTGGATGGGGCAGGATGTCGCCATGTACGCCCTGTATGCGGATGTTATTTCGCCGATGCATTATCCCTCTCATTTTGACCGGGATTTCCGTAATGAGCAGGGTCGGATTCGTCGGGCGTATGAGATTCTCAAACATGGTACACTTCGGCCGCTGGTGCTTACTGGTGGGGCTGTGATCCGCAGCTGGATACAGACTTTCCGCTGGCACGCGTATGGATACGGACCGGGATACTGGGAGCGGCAGATAAAAGGGGTGATCGCGGGTGGAGAAAATGGGTATCTTTTCTGGGACGCGGCCAGCCGTTATGGGCTACTCAGTCGGGTTCGTTCGTACAACGCGTTGAAGGAGTAGTTTATGCCCCTGCGTAAAATGTATCTGTTAATACCTGTCCTGTTAGTCTTTGTTTGTCTGCTTGGTGGGTTTTTTGCCTATTTTAATTCCTCACCAATGCAGAGCGGGAAGAGGTTTCTTTTTCAGATCAGACCGGGCGCCGGGTTCTACGAGGTAGTATCCGAGCTCTCCCGCACGGGGGCGATCCGTTCTGTCCGTTTTTTTAAGCTGCTGGGCAGAGTCAAGGGAGTAACCCGGAGGATCAAAGCCGGGTATTACATTGTGGACAGCGGCAAGAGCGCCACACGGCTGCTCGATGATTTTACGGAGGGGAAGATCTGCAGGGTCAGGGTTACTCTTCCTGAGGGGCTGGATAACCGCGGCATAGCCCGGAAACTGGCCTCCTGTACATTTGAAGGGGCTGATGGTAAGGAGTACCGGCTTGTGGGGGAGAAAGAGTTTTTGAACGCCGCAGGTGATGGTTCTATTCTGAAGAAGTTCGGGTTCCTGAAGCAAAAGAGCTGTGAGGGGTATCTTTTTCCCAGCACCTATTTTGTCCCGCTTGGTTATACGGCCAGACAGATGGTGGAGATGATGGTCGCCGCCTTCAAGCGGCGTCTCGGTCCGGAGCTGATAGAGGCTATGCGCCGCTCGCCGCTGGGCTTCTATAAAACCTTGATTCTGGCTTCCATTGTGGAGCGGGAGGCGGTCTCTCCGACTGAGCGTCCCAGAATAGCCGGGGTTTTCCTCAACCGTTATCGAAAAGGGATGAAGTTCGAGAGCTGTGCGACAATCCAGTATATCCTGGGCGAGGTGAGGACAAAGCTGTATTATTATCAGCTGAAAATCCCTTCCCCCTACAACACCTACCAGAATACAGGATTTCCGATTGGCCCGATCGCCAATCCGGGTCTGGCATCCATTCGTGCAGCGGTCTCTCCTGATCGGCATGACTACCTCTTTTTTGTCTCCAGAAATGATGGCACACACGTGTTCTCCAGGACAGGGTGGGCACACAACCGGGCTGCACGTAAGTATCAATGGGGTAGATACGAGGTGTATAGATGAGAGTTTCGCGTATTTCAGTGGCGGTATTGCTGCTGCTGCTGCTGATGATGACTGTACTGGTGACTCCTCTGTTCGCAAGGGCTGGTGGAGGCGGCGGACGGAGCCGGGGCAGCGGTGGAGAGGGTATTGGGGTCCTCATTTACATCATGATTCGAGTCTTGATCCACCTTCCTTTTCCGCTCAATGTGATCAGTATAGCAGTTATCATTCTCATAGCCCTCTGGGTCATGAAAAAGAAGCGGCAGCAGTCTGTGCTCAATCAGCTTCCAACGGGTAAGACGGTTGATAAGGTGCGCGGGTACAGGGCGTTCAAGGAGCAGAACCCGGGTTTCGATAAAGCGGTCTTCACGGAAAAGGTCAAGAGCGCTTTTCTCCAGATTCAGGAAGGCTGGGCCGGCAAAGATGTTTCCAGAGCACGCAGATGGCTCTCTGACGGGGTGTATCAGCGGTTTTCCACGCAGTTCCGGATGATGGACATCCTCAAGCAGAAGAATATTCTTGAGAAGGTTGAGGTTAGAAATATCTATATCGATAGGATTGAACGGGATGGCCTGTTTGATATTATGAATGTGGCGATCCACGCTTCGATCAATGACCGGTTTATCAGTGAGATGGACTCCAGTCTTAATTCCGGCGGAAAAGAGGAGTTCGTAGAGTACTGGTCCTTCCTTCGTAAGCGGGGGATTGAAAGCAGGGACCTGTTCGGCGGCAGCGGCTGTCCCGGTTGCGGGGCAGAGCTGCTGGAGGGTCCGGGTGAGGTCAGCAGATGTGAATACTGTGGTACGCTGCTCAATTCCGGTGAATTCGATTGGGTGCTCTCCGAAATCACACAGGCGGATGATTATATCGGCGCACATAGAAAGTTTGCGAAAACAGAGAACCTCAACAATATGGTCAAGGGGCTTATTCAGGAGAACGAGGACTTCTCTGTGCAGCTTGTTGAGGATAAGGCTTCCAACGGTTTTCTGCAAATCCTCACGGCTTACGCGCTTCAGGATCCCACGATCATGCGACGTTTTGTTACAGATGCGGCTTTTGAGAAACTGCAAAAGAAGATGCCCAAAGAGAAGATTGCCTATAATCGCATATATCTCAACGGTGTATCTCTGCTTGGTGTCCGGGAGGAGGGCAACAAAAATATTCTGATGATTGCCGTTCGCTTCTCTTCTCAGCGGATTGTCTTTGAGGGGGAGAAGATCCGCGAGCTGGAAGAGGTGGTTGTCTCCAGGAGCCGGGTGGTGTTGATGGAACGGGAGAAGGGAGCGACCGCTTCCAGAGGATCACTGTATATGCATAGCTGTCCTGGTTGCGGTGCTGCGTGTGAGAACTCGCTGGAAATACGATGTCCATACTGTGGCGGTGTGCTCAACAGCCCGAGACACGAATGGATTATCAGCGGCATTCTCACGATGCTGGAGTATGACGCCTATGTTGCGGAAAACGGGAAGGATTTTTCCTATAAGGTAAGTCCGCGCCTGCTGAATAAGCTGTATGATGTGCGTGACTTTGCTCTGAACAACGTTATGGTGATGATTGCTGCTGACGGCTGCTTTGATGCGGAAGAGGACCGGTTTGCCAGAGAGATGGCCCACAAATGGGGCTTCAATGTCAGGCAGCTTGCTCCTATGTTCCAGATGGCTGAAAACGGCCGCCTGGTGATCAGGATGCCTGAAGCGCGCAAGCAGAGAGAGCGCATCTATAAGCTGATGCAGAAAGCAGCTATGGCGGATCATACGATCGTGGCAGAAGAGCGGCAGTTGCTGTATAATGTAAAGAGGCAGTTCCTTCCGGACAATGAAGGAGAGAAGGAAGAGGCTGAGGAAATAGCCTGATCGCCATGACTACCCCGGTTGGGACCAGGGCTTTGTATCGCACAGCTGTTAAAGAGAATTACAGGAGCAGTAGAACAGGAGTGTGAAAGTGTGAGCAAAAAACGGGTTTTTTCAGGGATCCAGCCGAGTGGCGATATCCATATCGGGAACTATCTCGGGGCGATCAAGAACTGGGTGAAGTTGCAGGATGAGAACGAGTGCTTCTTCTGCGTGGTGGACTATCATGCTATAACTAGCCCATATAAACCGGAGGAGCTGCGGACCCGGGTATTCAACGCCTGCGCAGACCTGCTCGCCTGCGGGATTGATCCGGAAAAATCGCAGCTTTTTATTCAGAGTATGGTCCCGGAGCATACGGAGCTCTCCTGGATCCTCTCCAGCCAGACCTCTTTCGGGGACCTTGAGCGGATGACCCAGTTCAAGGATAAGGCGCAGCAGCAGCGCAAGCATGTCAATGCTGGACTCTTCTCCTACCCGGTGCTCCAGACTGCTGATATTTCTCTGTATAAGGCGGAACTGGTCCCTGTCGGAGAGGACCAGGAGCAGCATCTGGAGCTGGCAAGAGAGATCATTCGCCGCTTCAATGGCCGCTTCGGCGAGCTGCTCCTGGAGCCGAAATCTCTGATCACCAGAGGGGCCAGGATCATGGGCCTGAATGGTGAGAGCAAGATGAGTAAGTCAAAGAACAACTATGCCGGGATAATGGAGGAGCCGGAAGAGATCTGGAAGAAGCTCGCGCCGGCAAAGACCGATGAGAACCGTAAACGGCTCAGCGATTCGGGTGATCCGGATAAATGCAATATTTTTACTCTGCATCGCTTCTTTTCTACGGAACAGGACCAGAGGTGGGCTGCAGAAGGCTGCCGGGCTGCTGCAATGGGTTGTGTTGATTGCAAAAAGCGGTTGATGAAAGGTCTGGAACGGGAATTTGGTCCGATCAGAAAGAGGCGTCAGGAGCTGGAAAAGGAACCTGAGTGTGTTATTAATATAATTAAAAGGAGTGCCGCAGCCTGCAGGGGAATCGCTTCTAAAACGATCCAGGAGGTCAGGGAAGCTATTGGAACGGGGAGTATCAGGCAGGGCTGATCTGGAGGGTTCATGCGTCAGCAGAAGATTGATACCATTGCCTGTCTGCTGTTTATAATTCTGCTCTCCGGCTGTATACCGGGTTTTCGTTCTCGTCCTGTGGCAATAGTTATCCATCGCCAGGTAGTGCTTCGGGAGAGGAGATTCCTCAATCGGAGGATCCGCACGCTCAGGCGGGCCCTGCACAGCAAACCGGATTTAAAAGAGGCGGAGGTCAGGGATAGGGCTTTCTTTCGTCTGCGCAGAATGAAACATGTGCTGAGGATGTTGTTGCGGAAGCTGTACCGTCAAAGGAAGCGGATTTATTTCCGAAGGGATCAATGGCGGATGGCGTATAATGCCGGCTGTCGCAGATACCGCTAACCTTTGAGCAGGCCAGTAATTGCACCTGCGACGAAAGCGATCGCTGTGATGGTGCGGTCTGTCAGGAAATCGCGAATTTTTTCCAGAATAGTTTTATTTTGCACCATGAATTTGTCCGCGCTGCAACGGATTTGATCGAGTTCTTGAGTTTTTTCGGCGATGGAGTCGCCATGTATGATCAGGTTGACGATCACGACCGCCGCAATAATGATCAGAGCAACTTTAAGCGCTTTTTTAAATAAAAATCCGAGGATATAGCCGAGTAGAAAGCCTAATCCGGCTTCAGCAGTCTGTTCTATGTTCACCGGTGTCTGTTTTCCTGTTTCCTGTTCTTCCTGATTATCGGTTCTTCAGCAGGCGGATAAAACGCTTTCAGTAAAAAACCTTTACAGCAGTAATCGGGTGGTGTAGGATTTCGTTAAATTAATAACAAAATGGATCTATATGAGAAGAAGCGGACCTATTCCAGATATTGTGATCGAACGACTCCCCCGCTATTATAGATACCTCCGGCCACAGCTCGGAAAGCAGGAGAAGATTTCCAGCAGGATACTGGTGCATTGTCTTTCCGCGTCAGCTTCGGAGGTCAGGCATGATCTCAGCTGTTTCAGCACATTTGAGCTGCAGGGGTATGGATCCCGGGTGGTGGATCTCTGCCGGCTGCTGCAGCTGATAATACAGAGTAATTAAAGAGGAGCATGCATATGAGAGAGTATTCAACTAATGATATCAGGAATATCGCATTAATCGGGCATACCGGTACGGGGAAAACCACTCTTCTGGAGAACGCCCTTTTTCAGGCTGGTGCGATTCCTGCTCTGGGGAGTGTGGAACAGGGCAACACAGTCAGTGATTTCGACGATGAAGAGACCAGGCGCAAAGTCAGTGTACAGACAACGCTTGCCTATTGTGAGTTTGAGGGGAAGAAGATCAACTTCATCGATACCCCGGGATCTTCTGATTTTGTCGGTGATGTGCGGGCCGCCCTGCGGGTTGCTGACGGCACGGTGATTCTTCTGGATGCTGCGGCAGGGATTGAGATCGGTACAGAGGCCCTCTGGCGCTATGCTGATGAATATCATGTCCCCCGACTGGTTTATGTCAATAAAATGGACCGTGAGTATGCGGACTTTTACAAAGTGCTCGATTCTATCAAAGAAAAATTTCATAAGCCCTGTGTCGCCATTCAGGTTCCGATTGGTCAGGCCGGTGATTTCAGAGGGCTGATTGATCTGATCAATATGAAGGCCGTCTATCCGGATGGGAGCGGAAAGTGTGTACGGATTGAGGAGATCCCTGAGGATATGCGGGAGATCGCCAATGAGTACAGAGAGAAGCTTCGTGATGCGGCTGCGGAAACCGATGATGAGCTGATTGAGAAGGTCCTGGAGGGGCGGAAGCTCAATCATGATGAGATTGTCCGTGGCGTCAGCAGAGGGATTCTGGATTATAAAATTGTCCCGGTCAGCTGCGGTTCTCTTGAGGCGCATGTTGGGATTCAGCTGCTGATGCGTCTGATAGAAGAGTCGCTCCCTTCTCCTCTGTATCGTGGCGAGTATAAGGGAGTCAAACCAGGTACGGATGAGGAGCTGGTCAGGCATCCTGATCCCGGGGAACCTTTTGCTGCTTTTGTTTTTAAAACCTATACAGATCAGTATGCGGGGAGGATCTCTCTGCTCCGGATACGTTCTGGAGAGCTGCTCAAAGATCAGGAGGTTGTCAATGCCCGCACCGGACAGAAGACGAAGATCTTCCATATCTATGCGGTTGATGGGAAGAAACAGACAGAGATTTCCAGGGCGTGTACAGGTGACCTGGTGGCTCTGGTAAAGATTGACGGACTCACTGCAGGCGATACCCTCTGTGATAAGGACGATCCGTTCCAGGCGCTCCCTCTGAAAGTGCCCAGCCCCTGTTATTTTCTCGCGATCACCGCTAAAGAGAGGAAAGATGAAGAGAAGCTCAATAGCTTTCTCTTCAAAGCTGCAGAGGATGATCCGAGCTTCTTTGTCAGGTACAATAAGGAGACGCGGCAGACGGTCATTGAAGCGATGGGACAGCAGCAGATTGACGTGGTGCTCTCGAGGATAGCCACTAAATCCAGAATTCAGGTGGAAACCAGTGTGCCGAGGGTGGCCTATAAAGAGACTATCACCAGGGCCGGGGAGGGGCATCACAGGCACAAGAAGCAGTCTGGCGGGCATGGACAGTATGGTGAGGTCTATATCAGGCTTGCGCCGTTGAATGATGGGAGGGAATTTGAGTTTGAAGACAGGATTGTCGGAGGGGCGATACCGAAGAACTTCATCCCCGGGGTTGAAAAGGGGCTGAAAGAGGCAATGGGGAGGGGGGTGCTCGCATCCTATCCCCTCACCGGGATTAAGGTTACGCTGTATGACGGGACATTCCATGATGTGGATTCTTCCGAGATGTCTTTTAAAATCGCTGCCCGCAATGCACTTAAGGACGCGGTGGCAAAATCCGGGCCAGTGCTGCTGGAGCCGGTGATGGACCTGACGGTTTTTGTTGAGGATTCCCTGATGGGCGATGTTCTCAGTGATCTTAACTCCAGAAGAGGGCGCGTTCAGGGGATGGGTGGAGAAGATGGGCAAGGCGGGATCAAAAAGATCAATGCAAAAGTACCGCTCTCAGAGCTTCTCCGATATTCAGCAGACCTCAAGTCCCTGACAAGCGGGAAGGCGACTTTTGAAATGGGATTTTCTCATTACGATTCGTTCACCGGGAAAATGGCTGATATGGTTATTGCGGACCGCAAGAAGCAGCTTGAAGAAGAGGAATGACTTGTTTTCCGTCTCCAGGAGGATTATGCTTTTGGAAAGATTTGTCAGACTGTAAGTGTAAAAAAAACAGGCTGTATGCCGAAAATGATTGAGTAAGCTGTTTAAGGAGGAAGTGATGTCACAGATGCTCATTGACGAGAATCATATTCTGTTTAATACTCATGGTATGTACTATAAGGAATTCCCCAGTGATCTCAGGCAGGTGCGTTTCTATACTGTATTCATTGTTCAGCGCGCTCCGGAGCGGTTCAAAGAGGTCAACCTTCTTGAACAGCAGCTTTCTGAGATCATTAAAAATGCGATCAAACATGGGAATAAATGTGACCCTGATAAAAAAGTAAAAGTCTGGTATGATTTCAACAAGCGCGCAAAGATCATAGTTGAAGATGAGGGCGAAGGGTTTCAGGAGCTTGAGCAGTGGTGTCAGTTCAATGATGAACGGAATAAATGCTTTGCCGAGCATGATTTCGAAAATATGGAAAAATACGTCTCCTACCGGACCAGGAATTCTGATGAGAATGACGGTGGTAACGCCCTCTTTGCAGCTCTGGAGTACTGGAACGGCGGTATGGTCTGGAACGATAAGAAAAATAAGATCGTTGTGGTTCGTTTCTTCCAGGAGAAGTGATGCAGAGACAGCTGGTTTTTGTGGGAAAGGGGCTCTCCTGAAACAGCGGAGCAGTGTTTTTATGGCCAGGCTGCCGGCTCTTCTGACTCATTACCTTTTTATCAGGATGGGTTGAGTGGTGTCAGCGGGCTGCTTGATCAGCCTGAGGCTGTCACAGAAATTGTATTTCTGAAATTGCAGGGGATTTTTTGAGTGTGCCTTTGTAGACATTGTGGATGTACAGTGTCACTGAGGTTGTTTTTCGGGTCCTGGGAAAAGTGAAGGTTTGAAAAGACCTCTTGTTGTCCTTGAGGATCCAGAAATAGCTGGAGTTGTCTGATAAACGGATGCGGACTGAACGGACCCGGCTGTACCGGTCATAAAGATCTCCGATCCATCGGCTTTTATGTTTGTGGGAGAAACCGTTGATTATCCGAATTTCATTCAATGATATCCTCTCTGTAAATCGGAAGCGGATCCATTCGTATTTACCGTAGTCTTTGCTTGTGCAGATCCAGGCTGTTTTCTTCTTGCTGTCTATTGTATTTTTTCCGCTGTAATATTTGCTCAGCTTGCTGGATGCTTTGACAGAGTGGATTTTAATGTCCGGGTTGGAGGGGCCCGAGACAAGGACAAGTATCAGGCAGACCAGAGCTGCCACCCCGCTAAGAATGAAAGCGATTCGTGTTACAGTTTTTTTATCTCGTCTCATCAGTTTCCTCCTGCAGAAAATATACTTTCCAGATGGATCGTAGAGAAGAATAACCGCACTGGTTTTCTTCTGTCATCCATTAAACCGGCGGTCAGGAAATTTTGTCATTGACAGATGGGCCATTCATTATTAGATTATCCTGCAGATTAAGCCGGGGCGTAGCGCAGATGGTAGCGCGCCTGCTTTGGGAGCAGGATGTCGAAGGTTCGAGTCCTTTCGCCCCGACATCCTGCGTCAGTAGCTCAGCTGGATAGAGCAACGGCCTTCTAAGCCGTAGGTCACAGGTTCGAATCCTGTCTGACGTGCATTGTATGGTGGCTGTAGTTCAGTGGTAGAGCGCCAGATTGTGGATCTGGAAGTCGTGGGTTCAAGTCCCATCAGCCACCCACTCATGCCGCCCGGCTGCGCCTCTGGCGCGGCTGGTTTCCGTGGCTCCTTTTTACACAAAAACGGAAGTGCTCTCCAGCGCAAATGCCTCGAATTTATTTGACTGTGAGACCGTAAGATATTATATGCAGGACTGCCTCTGCAGGGGGCAGGAATCCCACGGTATGTGTCTTCTCTGTCAAAGGGCCTGGCACCGTGGCGTTGCTCAGTTTTGTTCCGACGAACAAATCAACAGCTCTCGCGAGCACGAAGGCGGTGAAGGGGGGTCAGGGGATGCTCGAACTTATTGCTATTCCTTAAGTTAAGGAGAACTGGAGCCGGATGGAAGAGTCCACGGCCGGATGATTTCGTTCATGCCCGCATAGCGGCGCAGAACTGCTCTGTCGGCAGGGAGTTACAGGGCTGGAGTCTCCGACGTCGAAACTGAGCTGATCGATGGACACGTAAGCGTCCCACTTTTATATTGCCGCCCGGCAATCAGCTGTGTATATTGTTGTAACAGTTGCGCACCCGTAGCTCAGCTGGATAGAGCGTCGGACTTCGAATCCGCAGGTCGCAGGTTCGAATCCTGCCGGGTGTAAAAAGGGGCCGTTAGCTCAGCTGGTAGAGCAGCAGACTCTTAATCTGCGGGTCGAAGGTTCGATCCCTTCACGGCTCAAAGGCGCAAATTGAAATAGCTTTCTTAATTTGTTGGCCTTTTAAAGGCGAGTGTGGTGGAATTGGTAGACACGCTAGATTTAGGATCTAGTGCCTCTGGCGTGGGGGTTCAACTCCCTCCACTCGCATACCCGGAGATTTTTTGACAATCATGCGGGAATAGCTCAGCTGGTAGAGCGCCACCTTGCCAAGGTGGATGTCGCGGGTTCAAATCCCGTTTCCCGCTCATTTTGAGGCCGCCTGTGCAGGTGGCCCCTTTTTTTGCTCAAGTTTTTTCTTCCTGCTCCGAAGATTGGACTGAGGGGCAGGAGGTGTGCAATGAGGGCTAAAACCGGAAAACAGAAGATTACCCGCATTGCCTCTCCTGTTGTCCGCAGGCGTGAAGAGCGAAACCCTCGCTTCAGCCGATCCGGGCGGATGCCTTTCTATAATAATATTTGATATTGTTAAACCATATTCACTGTGGTGGCAAATGCTGCTGCTAACGACTCAACACCAGAGCCGTCTCTGATCGTACGTTGTTGAGAGTGTGCTATTGCCGGGAGCGAGGGTTTTTTTGTTCCAGTAAGCAGATTATAATTGGCGTTTTTCCACAATGATAATGGGTTTCCTGGTTGCTAATTGTGCTGGTCTATGCTATAAAATGGCAGACTTCTTGCGCGGGAGATGCTCATTGCTCCGGATCCTGGTTGCTCTTAAAAAAGATGAAGCTTATGCCGAGAACTTCATGATGGCTCTGTTGCCGCGTGGCTACGAGGTCTATATAGTTGAGGGGCATGATGTTCTGCTGAAGATTGCTGAAGAACACCATCCTCAGGTGATTGTGTTTGATTCGGATGCTGAGAGCTTTGGCGGGATTGAGGGGTTGCGCGCTTTGAAACAGGTCCCGGCTGCGAAAGCTGCGTACTATATCATTTTTTCAAAAATGAGCGGTCTTGAGTTTGTGAAAACGACCATGAAAATCGGAGTATCCGGATACCTGTATAAACCCATAACCGCTGAAGGGCTCAGGGAGCACCTCTACCGGATGCTGGAGGAAGTGGAACAGCGGACCGGCAACTGGCGTGAGTTTGTCCGGGTGAAACCGTATCCTTTTGAAGAGGCGACTCTTGAGCTGGATATTCCTGGTGTGGAGTCCATCAGCGGTGAGATACTCGATATAAGTTTGGGTGGGGTGGCTTTTCGTCTCGCCAGACCGGAACGTATTGGGGCGATCATTGGAGGGCAGACCTACTCCTCAATGCGTATCAGCCTGGACGAACACGGTAGTGTTTCTCTTGCGGCGACTGCTGTCCTTGCGCGTGGGAACAGTGCGGCATTCCAGTTTTCCCGGATCGATGAGGACTCACTGCGTGTGCTCTGCAGGTATATTCATGAGAAGTTGATCAGGCGAAGCTCTGATCGCCCTCAGGATGAGTGTATGCGGACGGTCTAGCGGTTCAGCTTCCTGGTATCGTCCTGAATTTCATTTTTTTCAGGAGAGTCCGGGCTTCTTTTTCGAGCGGAGAGCGGGGATACAGGCTGATCAGTTTTTTGAACAGATCGTTTGCCCGCTGGTAGTCCAGAGCCCGAAGAGCCAGTTTGCCCATCAGGAGGAGTTGTCTGTCCTGAGGATATGTTTGAATGGTGGCCTGTAGTCTCAGGGTGTTTAGCAGGTCCCTGATAACCGTTATTGTGCAGACTGTTCCCGGAAGGAGAGAGCGGACATAGCGGATAAACTCCCTGCTGTTGCCGGGATTAAGGCCGTTTATGCTTGTGATGGTATCGCCGGGCTGCATCCCGGCTTTTTGCGCTGCTCCTCCGGGAGTGATAGTCTTGATTTTCTGACCCTCTGTAATGGTGTAAATTTTGGCCCCGAGCATTCCCCATGGTCTGTGTGCAGTATATTTCTCTGAAGCATGCTCTGAACCGTCCGGCTTTTTCTGGGGATGACAGGCGCAGATACAGAACAGAGCTATCCAGAAAATAGCCGGTATCTTTCTCATTTACAGGTTCCTCTGTAGGTAATATGTATAGACTTATTATCGGCGATAGTCGGATTAAAAAACAGAGGGCCCATGGCTGATCCTGATGATTGACTGCTGATCTGATAGGGTCTATAATTCTTCTATGATTGGAAAGATGTCCTCTGAGGAGCGGGTTAAGTTAATCCGAAAAGGTAATGAATTCTACAATCACGGGGATATTGAAGAAGCCAGACGCATTTTTTTAGAGACGAATTACACCGGAGGGCTGATCCGGATTGCTGATTATTATTATGATCAACGGAAGCCCGCAGCAGCCCTGCTTTTATACAGACAGGCTGGTTGCCGTCAGAAGGCTGAAGAGCTGTATGAGAAGATTGTAGCTGTGATTCGACTGCTTCTGGAGCAGGATAGAGAGGATGGGGTGCCTGCTGTGTCTGATGGCGGGAGATCTGAAGAGGTGGAGCCGGGTGGATCAGGAACTTTTTAATGTCAGGGCGACACTCTCTCAACCTCTGGCAAGACGGATGCGTCCCGGACTGTTTGCCGATTTTCAGGGGCAGGAGCATGTGCGTCTGCAGATATCGCGATTCAGCGAGCTTCTTGAAGAGGGGCGGTTGTTTTCCTTTATCATTTTTGGTCCCCCGGGGAGCGGAAAATCTGCATTTGCCTTTCTTGTCGCTAATATTTCCGGGGCGAGATTTGTTTCTCTCAATGCAGTCACTTCCAGTGTGGCTGAGGTCAAGACGTGCATCAAGGCTGCGTCTGAAGCCGCAGCGTTCCATGAACAGCGTACTGTTCTTTTCATAGACGAAATCCACAGGTTCAATAAGCTTCAGCAGGATGCTCTTCTGCCGGCGGTTGAGGATGGTATTGTACATCTGATCGGTGTCACCACACACAACCCCTCCTTTTCCGTAAATCCTGCTCTCAGGTCCAGATGCCATATTATTGAGTTCAAACAGCTTTCCGGTGAGGCTATCTCAGCAATACTGGACCGGACTCTTCAGGATAAGGAGAATGGTCTTGGCCGGTATGGGTACAGCCTCTCCAGAGAGGCCAGAGAACGGATTGTTCGTGCTGCGGCCGGCGATGCCCGTAAGGCGCTCAATCTTCTGGAGCTTGCGGCCTCTCCGGGGACCGGGAATAGAGAAATCAGTGGTGAGAGGGTAGAGGCCTGTACTGGAGCTGTGGCTGTTTCCTATGATAGAGATGGAGACGGGCACTATGATGTTACATCCGCATTTATTAAATCGATTCGGGGGAGTGATCCGGATGCTACGCTTCACTACCTGGCGAGAATGGTGGAAGGAGGTGAGGACCCCCGTTTTATTGCCCGGAGGATTATGATTGCGGCTTCTGAAGAGGTGGGGTTGGCCGATTCCGGTGCGCTTTCTGTCGCAGTTTCAGCAGCCCAGGCTGTAGAACGGATCGGAATGCCCGAAGGGGCACTTATTCTTTCTCATGCGGCTTTGCGGGTCTGTCTTTCTCCGAAGAGTAATTCAGCGTGCATGGCGATTGCTGCCGCCCGTCAGGATGTCCGGGAAAACGGTCCTCTTCCTGTCCCGGACCATCTTAAGGATAGCAATTACAGGGATGCGAAGGAGCTGGGGCGTGGCATCGGGTATAAATATCCGCACGATTATCCGGGACACTATGTTGAACAGGATTACCTGTCCGATTCCAGAACCTATTATGTTCCCTGTGAAACAGGGAATGAGCAGCAGCTGGTTGCCGCCCATTCTCTGAGAAAGGGAGGGATTTGATGGCGTATGAAAAGGAGAATATTGAGGCCGCCCGAAAGTCCGGGGCTCTGGAGAGCGAATTGGATGCCATGGCTCTTGGTATGGAGGATAAAGAGAAAGCAAGACTGAACAAAAAGTTACAGGATTCTATTAAGGATATGCCCGCGGCCCCGGAGTCGGCTGCTCCTCCCCCCGGAGCTCGTTCCAGAAAATCTTCCAGCGGAAAAGGGCGCAACCTCTCCCTCGGGGAGAGGATTGTGGCCTTTTTGAAGGCCCTCTTTTCCGGATTTTCCAGCGAAAAAATTTCCAGGAAGAGGGCTGTCAGGGAATCAGAAGCTGTTCTCCTGGGTTTCGATCCTCCTGTTTATGAGCCCAGAGACAGGCTGGTCAAGATGGAGTTAATCACTCTTCTGGATAAGATTGAGGGCATGGTCCGGGATTTTGCTGATTTTTTTGACGCCAATTTCAAAGTCTCATCAGATGATTTGATCAGCGAACGGCATCCCTCCTTTGCCCGGTTTATAATAGAGAATATGCTCACCATGGATCAGCTGTCCAGACTCCGTACAATGCGTGAGATGGATCTGGAGCACAGCTTGAAGATAAGAGGAGAAGAGGCGGCCCAGAAGGAGCTGGAGGTGCAGGCCAGGCAGTTTGAGGATTCGCTTAATAGAGAGACGCTTTCCAGAATTGAGGGGCATCTTGAGCTTTTTGTGGCGATTATAAATCTGAAGAATTACAAGTTTCGTGCGCTGTTTAATTTGTTCCGCCGTGAGGGATCGGATGAGGATGCAAAGCTGTTTAAGGATTTTCCACTTGAGCATGCTGTTTCCCGGCTCCGCAATCTTGATTCTTATCTTTCCGGAATTCCGTTCCGCAGGCTGGAGGAGAAGCATAAGCAGTGGTTTGAGAAATTTGCGGCCTATAGTTTGGAAAAAGGGACGACCGATATCAAATACCCTCTTGAGCGGTTTCAGGAGTTGATACAGCCCCTGCGTAAGCTTTGCAAGAAAAGGATTATTACCCACCTGGTCAGGCTCGGGAGCAACGACCCTCTGTATAAGCCCAAACCTGTGGTTACGAGCATCTCTTATGTAAAAGAATATCGTTCCTTAGTCGTCCAATCTCTTCTGGATCATGTGCGGAAAGCGGTTATGGATCTTCGGGAAAGGCAGGTTTCCCGGGAGATCGAAGAACTGTTTGAAGGCGGCCGCCCTTATATTCCCCTGGTTCTGGCCTCCAGACAGACCTCTTCCAGTATGCAGTCCGTCGGGGTCCATCCGCTTGAAAATGCTTTTGTTTTCAATCTTGTGTACAGTTATCTGCAGGATATTTATATGGAACGTTTTCGAAGAAGTGTCAATGCGATTGTTGTGGAGGGGGAATTTCGCAGGAAGGATATGGGGCAGGAATTTTCCAATACCTATTACGGTCTTGACGAGCTGTATGAGAGGGGAAAGGGTCTGATTAGAGAAGTGGATGAGACGTCCCCTCTCTATGCTTCTATCATGAAATTGATCAGCGGCCATGTGGATAATCCGATTGCAATTCGGAAGCTGAATAATGATGTTTCCGGTATTGATGCGGCGTTGAAGGAGGTCGGCCATGCAATTGGGAACAGATTGATGCAGTTCTATCGATTGATGGAGACAATTCTGAGAGACTTCAAGGGCTTGAGAGTGGTGGAGCTGCTAAATGCTAAAACAATCGGAGGTGTTGCGAACAGGAGCCTGATGTTCAGTTATGATAAGTTTGTCTTATCTTTGAAGAAGCTTGAGGTTATTCTTCCTCGTTTTATGGTTATCACACGTCCTGTACAATAGGGGAGGGGATGGTGGATAGGGTGCAGTGGGTGAGGTTTTCGTTGATCGCTGTTGTTGCTTCCTTCTTCATTCTTGTTCTGGTTGGATACTGGAGTGTCTTTGTTCCCTTTTTGATTGCTCTGGTAATCGCTTATCTTATTGATCCAGTTGTTGTTTTTCTGGAGAAGTGTCGCTTTTGTTTCAGTCGAGGCCCGGCGACTGCTATTGTTTTTTCTTTATCGTTGATTATTATCATGTTTTTTGTTGTGATGATTTATCCATTGTTGAAAAGCGGAGTCAGTGCGCTGGTCGGCACTGTTACAAAGAATAGTGCTGATATTGAGCGTTTTTTTAAAGGCGCGTTCCGCTGGGTGGAAGATCTGAATCTTCCCTTTAATATAGACAGGTCCAGAATCCTTGCTGATCTGAGCCGGACAGTGCAGCGTTTTATCACCGATTTTTTTACGGATATATCAGTTGTTACCCTCTCCATTCTGGAGAGTCTTCCGCTGCTTCTTATTATTCCTTTGATGGTGTTCTATTTTCTCAAGGATAAGGAAAAATTTTTTGCTGTGTTGAAGAAGTATACTGCGGATTCCAGAGAGGCGGGGATCCGGGCGTTGTTTGACAGGATTAACCGGCAGCTTGGGGGATATTTCCGGGGGCAGGTTCTCCTCAGTTTTCTGGTTTTTGTGATCACAACTCTGGCCATGCTCATTCTGAGAATTCCCTATGCGCTGCTCATTGGTCTGGCGGGTGGGGTGCTCAATATCGTCCCCTATTTCGGACCGATTGTGAGTGCGTTGCCGGCAATAATTCTCGTTATAATCAACCGTGGCCCCGATTTTTCCGCTATTATCCCTTATGATCCATTTCTGACCGCCCCTCTTCCTGGTGTGGTGGATAACTCTCCCGGCCTTCTCGGGGTTGTCCTTTTCTTTGTGATTATGAATATCATTGTATCGATTTTTTTATCTCCAAAAATTTTTTCCAGGGCTACCAACATCCACCCCCTCCTGGTTCTTTTTGCGCTTTTTCTTGGTGCTCAGGTTTTCGGAATGATAGGGATGCTGGTCGCTATTCCTCTGGCCATCGTTGTGAAGACCATCCTCACTCTTGTGTTTGATGAGTATATTAAAGAGATATAGGGGTGTTTCTCTGACACCCTGTTGAAGGATAATCCTGTATTCGCGCAGGGTTTTTCCAGAACTGTGGACCCGGGTTTCAGCCTCAAATATCGCGCAACTTTTCAAATCCATTCATGGATAGATCTTTTTGCAACCGGGCGGTAGCATCGAAACTTGCGGTATGGGGGCTCAGCTGCAGTGCTGTTAGCGGTTTAAGGGAGTTCTTCTATTCTGATTCAGCATCCGGGCGCCGCATGAGCCGCGTATCCTTTATTGTCCGGTAGACCACATACGTCAGGGCTACGGCCATCATTACCGGAAAATAGAAGAAGATCATATTGCTGTCTTCTCGATTGAGGAAGATGAAGCCCGCTTCGGCGTAGAAGAAAAGGGAGAAGATAATTTCAAGGTAGAGTACATAGCTGAATTTGAGGTTCCCGTATTTCTTCTTTGTGTCTTCGTTGCTCTTTGTGTTGCCGATTCCGAATTTCGGGGTGCGGATAAAGGAGGACTTTTTGCCGGCAATCGCTTCAATGAATGCAACGCAGATGTAGACTGAGATTCCCAGTCCCATGCAAAAAAGAAAGGGGAGCGCTTTGATTGCTTTCCAGGATTTATTTTTCAAGTGCTTCTGGGCGACCAGAGTCAGCGTTACCGGGGCGAAAAGTCCGAAGGTGAAGAGGACAAAAGGGATGAGAAAAGAGATATCGGACGGTGTCTGTTTGCCGATCACGAGCGGGGCCAGACTGAGCAGGTTCAGAATCATCAGAAACTGTACAGAGTAGTAGGTGAGGTGAATGGCCGCCTCAGCTTTGTTGCGCAGTTTGGCTTTTGCCTTGAGGACTTTCCCGAGCAGTTTTTTTGCGGTTTGAATACTCCCTTTTGCCCAGCGGAATTGTTGTGCTTTATAGGGCATAATGAGGTGCGGGATTTCGGCAGGACAGCGTACATCCGGGAGGAAGTAGCAGCTCCACCCGTTGAGCTGAGCCCTGTAGCTGAGGTCCAGATCCTCGGTAAGGGTGTCGCCTGACCAGTTGCCGGCGTCTTCGATGGCGATTTTGCGCCAGACACCGGCTGTGCCGTTGAAATTCATCCATAGACGATGCATACTGCGGGCGTTTTGTTCTACGGTGAAATGTCCGTCAATAGCGAGAGCCTGAGCATAGGTGAGCCCTGAGTACTCCTTGTTGACATGGTCCCACCGGGTCTGAACAAAGGCTGCTTTATCGTCCGCCATCAGATAGGGGATTGTTCTCTCCAGAAAGTCGGATTCAGGGAGGAAGTCAGAGTCAAAGATGGCTATAAATTCAGCCTTTGATTTTGCCATTCCTTCTTTGAGGGCTCCCGCCTTATGGCCGACACGGTCGATGCGGTGTATGAGTTTGATGTTGAGCCCTTTTTTCTTATACTCAGCAACCAGTTTTCGCGCTAGTTTAGTGGTCTCGTCAGTGGAGTCGTCCAGAACCTGAATTTCCAGATTCTGTTTCGGCCACCTGATTCCGGCAATATTGCGGATCAGGCGTTCCACAACATAAAGTTCATTGAAGATCGGCAGCTGAATAAGCACTTTTCTTTTTTTCGCGGCGCTCAATTTTGTCGGTTCCGGCAGTTTGAAGTCCCGTTTTTTTCGCAGAAAGAGGAAGCAGATTAAGTAGTAGTGCATTCCGTATAAGAAGAGTAAGAGCCAGGTGACAATATTGATGACCTGAAGAGTTATCCATACTACATTCATAGTTTGCTTATTCCTGTTGGTTTATTTAGCCTGCATGCGCCAATGTAAAGATATCCGACTGATGTAAAGATATTTTGTAAATATACTTACTTAACTGATGAGAGAAAAAGGGAATAGAATAATGGCCCCTGCCGTCATATCGGGGAATTACCTTAAATCGGATCAACGCTTCTACAGACATTTTCTCCGGGAGGAGATACTCTTCCAGGTGATCCGGGGGATTGGTGCGGAGATTATTCGGCAACATTCGCAAAAAAGCCGGGAATGGCCCTGGTTGCTTTTTTTGTTTTGAATCTGCTGTTTTTTAACCCCGGGTCTCTGTCACGCGAAGATAGAGCTCCTTCAGCTGTTCCCTGTCCACAGCTGAGGGCGCCTCTGAGAGGGGGCAGGAGCCTTTCTGGGTTTTCGGGAAGGCTATCACCTCTCTGAGAGAGTCGCACTTCTGGAGCAGCATCACCAGCCGGTCGAAACCGATGGCCAGCCCCCCGTGAGGAGGGGCACCGTATTCCAGGGCGGAGAGCAGAAAGCCGAATTTATCCATTGCTTCCTCATCGGTGATGTTGAGCAGTGAGAAGACCTTCTTCTGCAACTCCTGGTTATGGATCCTGATGCTCCCGCCGCCCAGCTCCACGCCGTTGAGGATCACATCGTAGGAATCAGAGCGGACAGAGCCGGGATCGCTGCCCATTTTTCCTCTATCTTCCTCTTTGGGGGCTGTGAAGGGGTGGTGGACGGAATCCCATCGTTTATGCTCTTCACTGTATTCAAAGAGCGGGAAGTCGACTACCCAGAGAAAGTGGAGGTTCGAGTGGTCGATCAGGCCGAGTTTGTCGCCGAGTTTGAGGCGGAGGTGGGCCAGCGCATCATTGGCAATGGCCGGTTTGTCCGCCACAAAGAGGAGAAGGTCCCCCTCTCTGGTATCGAATCGCTTCTGCAGCTCTTGCTGTTCTTCTTCGCTGAAGAATTTGACGATGCTGGATTCAAGCCCTTTGTCGCTGACTTTCATCCAGGCAAGGCCCTTTGCCCCGTATGTCCTGACAAAGGAGGTGAGCTCGTCTTCGATATCCTTGCGCGAGAGTTTTGCCCCGCCTCTGGCGTTCAGCCCCCGGATTTCCCCCCCTTTCTCAGCAATAGAGGTGAACACTTTGAAGCCGCAGCCGGCGCCGATATCCGTGATATCTACCAGCTCCAGGTCAAAGCTGGTATCCGGACAGTCGCAGCCATAGCGGTCCATTGCTTCCCTGTACTCTATTCTGGGGAAAGGGGTGGGTACGGCATAACCGTAGACTTCGTTAAGGCTTTCTGCCAGCAGTTTTTCCACGAGAGTCAGGATGTCATCCTGATGCACAAAAGCCATTTCCAGGTCGATCTGGGTGAATTCCGGCTGTCTGTCAGCCCGGAGGTCCTCATCCCTGAAGCATTTAGCTATCTGGTAGTAGCGGTCCATGCCGGAAACCATCAGAATCTGTTTGAAGATCTGGGGAGACTGCGGCAGGGCGTAGAAGGTGCCATGGTGCAGCCTGGAGGGAACCAGGAAATCACGGGCTCCTTCTGGAGTGGAGCGGTTGAGGATCGGGGTTTCTATATCAAGAAAGCCTTCCTTGTTGAGTACATTGCGCAGGGCCTGAGCGAGTTTATGCCGTTTGAGTATATTATCCTGCATTTCCGGTCTGCGCAGATCAAGGAACCGGTATTTAAGCTTTGTTTCTTCGTTCACATCCGCATGGCCGTCCAGGGGGAAGACCGGGGTTTTGCTGGTGGAGAGGATCTCTAGTTCGTCAGCCAGCACCTCAATTTCGCCTGTAGCGATTTTTGGGTTGATGTTTTCCTGTCTGCCGATGACTTCACCCTTAATGCGGATCACGTATTCGTTGCGGATCTGTTCCGCTGCGGCGTGGGCTTCTGGATTGATTTCCGGATTGAAGACAATCTGGGAGTACCCTGTTCGGTCTCTGAGGTCTATAAAAATTACTCCGCCGTGGTCCCTTCTTCTCAAAACCCAGCCGGCGAGTTCTACTTCTTTTCCATTATAAGACATGTCAAGTACGCCACAATAGTCCGATCTGTACATAGTGTATCCCCTGTCAGGTGTGAAAGGAAAAAATACTCTATGACAGAGGCGACTTCAAATAATTAACTGTTCCTGACAGCTATTCAGAGACGGAGTCGCAGCCCGCCTGATACGATCGCCTGGCTGTTGCCAGAGGCAGTTTCGCTGAATATTTTTACACTCTGAAACCAGTTGAGTTCTGCGAAGAGGCTCATTGCTGACTGAGGGAAGAGGCAGAGACCAGCTGCCAGAATCATGAATTCACCGGTTATATCGTCAAGGAAAGTATTGTCGTTCCCTCCGGAGGAGAAGCCGAATCTTCTCACTTTTACAGAGGCGTACGGGGCAATATGCTCTGTATCTATACTGATGATCCCTCCACTTTCGTAGGAATAGAAGTTGAAGGCAGTGTATCCCGCTCCAGCGAGAAGAGCAATATTCAGCCCTTGGCCTCTGCTCTGGATCAGGCCGAGCTTAACTTCTCCCATGAAACCGCGGGAAAACAGCCGTAAACCTCCGTCTAGGTTATCGCTTATCCCCACTTTGAAGCCAATTTCTGGAGTAAAGGCGGATTCCGTCAGGTAGGTACCGCCAAAAAAGAGATCCACTTTTCCTTTTGGGGTAGTTTTTGCTGTCTGCAGGGTGCTTGTGGCGCAGGATTGCAGCAGGAGCAGGCTCAGCACGAGCAACAGTGTGTCCGCAAGTCTTCTCTTGCCCATGGATAAATACCTCCTGAGAGCAGCATGGACTATTGCTGATTTATTGTTCCCTGTAGTTATTATAGGTCCTGGCGGGATTGTTTACAATGCATTCGATTCGAAAAAATGGTGCTAATTGGGCAGAGCGTTTTCTTTTGCACGATTTTGAGAGACAACATATCATTAATCCAGAGATTGGATTGCTGTTTAATAGGGGGGTATCAATCTAAAAGAGCAGGGTGTTATGACAATAATTGATCTGACGTATTCTGATGAGGAAATTCCGGATGCTGTACGCACGAGCAGTATTATCAAATACGATCTTCTTGCTCTGAATTCATACGGGAAAGGACGAGTTAGAACGTTCATCAAAGAAGTGCGTGATCGTTATGGAGCGGAGACCTTCCTTGATGACCTTTTTTTCTGTGGTGGAGCTTTCCTTCAATACAGTTAAGGCGAATTATGCGTATATCGTTATGCCTGACAGAATAAGCAGGATGCTCAACCATAAGGCCGAGCAGATCGATCTCAATTCTATCTGGCACAGTCCCTCTATGATGAGGATGTACCGGAATTTTATTGACCAACCCGCTACAAAGTGATGAGGTAAAAGGGATAATCCGGGGTCAGTCAGAGTTTTTCAGGCTCATGGGGTATGCTGCCCGGGAAGGCTGTGTGCTGAGTGAGGATGAGCAGAAAAAGGTTTCCGAACTGCGGGGTATGGTCAACCAGGTGATTGAGGAGAAGGTGAAGGCCACCCTCAGTATGTCGCTTTCGGAAAAGCGGATTATAGTCGATATTATTAATAATGCCCCGATAACAGAGTAGAGTTTGGAGCGGATACATTCAAAACGGCAGAATTTTAGAAAGTATTACGATGAAGATCGTATTGCAGACTTCTACATGGAACAACTGGATGAGAGCGAAAGCGCGGGCTTTGGGGCTGCTATGGTTGACTCCAGGCTGCTTGAGTGGGGGCTGGATCCCTGGCAGCGTTTTCAGCTGTTTTTTTTGAATAAAAAGACCTGTGCTGGTTTAACAGTGCTGTTTAATTGATTTATAATTGATTTATATGGTAGTAGTTGCAATTGAAGGCAGGGTCTGGCTATTATGAATTTTCTCATTGTTAGTAAGAACAAAACCATTAAAGAGTCTCTTATCGGCAGTTTCATGCCGCTCGGTGTCGATATCTTTCACTGCTCTTCCTACGAGAAGGCGGAACAGCATCTTTTTGAGAAGAGATTGGGGATGGTTGTTATCGACTTTGATGTAGATGAGGACCTTGAGAATGGTTTGCTTCTTGTCGATGAAATTCTGGAAGAACAGCAGGAGGAACTTCCGACTCTGGTTGTTGTCTCCTCCAGGTCCAGCAGAGAACTTGTGATGGATCTGATAAACAAGCGGGTCAGGGCGTTTTTAATCAAGCCGCTGGACCACGGGGACATGGTCAAACGACTGATCACGATCAAGAATAAATTCCATTATGTTGATACGGGTAGAAAGTATTACCGGGTGAAGCCGCCGTGGGATAATCCTCTGATTATCTATTTTCGCTCCAGCAGGAGTTCAAAGCTGTTTAAGGGGACAGTAAAGAATATCAGTATTGGCGGAGCCTCTTTCGAAACCCCGGAATTGATTCCTGATGTGGATCTTATGGAAAATGATATAATAGATAAAATTGTGATCCGTTTTGGGATAGAGGATGTAGAACTGGGGGGGCAGCTCCTCTACAAATTGCAGAGAGTTTGTGCGGTCTCTTTTCGGAAGTACAGCAACTATAATCTTCGGATGCTCAGTAACTACATATTTGATATGATAGCCACAAACCCGCTTCAGGGGTGAAGCGCTTCGTCGTAACTGCCGACAATGTACTGAGGTCTGTTCTGCTGGTATATGGAAAGAACAGGCCTCTTTAAAGAGGGGTAGTGCCTCTGCCATGATCGGAGGCGGTCTGTTTGTGGTCGTTTTAGCTATCTTTAATCATCACATTCTGGAGATCTATTTTCTGCTTTCTATGCGCAAAAATAAAGTCCATAAATTGAAGACAGAAGCCGAGTTCAGCAATCTGGCCGCGCTCCGGGATTTCTTTGTCAGGTACGGAAAAAAGGCAGGTCTGACAAAGAAGCAGCTTAATGATGGGAAACTCGCGGTTGATGAGGCAGTGACCAATGTTATGCGTCACGCCTATGCTGGAAGTGCAAAAGGGCCCATTATCATGCAAGTTGCCCGCCGTGAGAACCGCTTTGAGGCGGTATTCACAGATTGGGGTAAGGAGTTTGACTGGAGCAGTGTTATAGATCCTGATTTGAACAAATATGTTCAGGTGCGACGCAAAGGCGGGCTCGGGGTCTGGTTGATTAAGAAGCTGACTGATAATGTGCATCATGAACGTAAAAACGGGATGAATATCCTGACGATCAGTTATGATTTTGCCACAGAGCAGAAAAGAGCGCTCTTTGGAGAGTTTTTCAGCGGTGTGCGTTCCAGAATGAATGTCACAATGCGGTTCGCTGCTCTGGGGATGGCTATGGTTACAGCTATCCTTGCCGGGGTCTATATGATGACCCGTTCCAGCCAGGAGGGGTTGGCGACCCGTTCATTCATCAAAAGAGGGGTCAATACTGTTCGGAACGTTGCAGAGAATTCCGGACCCTCTCTTGTTGAAGAGGAATACCTCAAGCTCAATGAGCTCGTTGCCAATATCAAAAAGAATGTGCTGACTGTTTCCTATATCACTGTCCTGGATGGGAAAGGGAGGATCATTGCGGATTCGGATTCCAGGCAGGTGCTCACCCGGTATCGAAGACCTTCAGGGGTGAAGGCCCTGGGTAAGGAATCTATCCGCATGGATAGTTATAAGAATCGAGCAGGACTCGGCTTCATGAATATTGCTGTTCCTGTGGTTTTTAGCAGACGTAAAATAGGAGAGGTGCACCTCGGGCTCGACCTCTCCTTGGTAGCCAGGGCCGAAGGGCTTGCGGACTCCAATCTGCGGACGTTTTTTTTCACTCTGCTTATCTGGGTGGTTGGTCTGGTCGGGGTGGTGATGCTCACCTGGGTGTTTATCACTCCGATAAGAAAACTTTCCAGAGCTATGGCCCTGGTTGGCGCCGGTGAGCATGCCAGCACAGATTTGAGCAGTTCGTTCAGCGAATATGGAGAGATCAATAAGGTGTTCAATGATATGATTGATCGGCTGCGAAGGTCAGAGGCGCAGTTGACAGACCAGACCCGAATTAAGAAAGAGATGCAGCTGGCCAAGGACATTCAGGAAACGCTTCTACCCAAAGAGATCCCTGAAACAGAAGGGTATGAATTGACCGGGAGTTACCGCAGTGCTCTCGAAATGGGTGGGGACTATTACGATTTTTTCTATGTCGATAAACATTCCCTCGGACTTGTGGTCGGAGATGTGTCCGGTAAGGGAATTGGTGCCGCTCTTATCATGACCATGGTGAGGACGGCGATGCGAACAGAAGCACGTGGAAATAAACGTGCCTCTGATGTGCTGGATAAGATCAACAGGCTGGTGGCTCATGATATCAAAAAAGGGATGTACATCACCATGTATTATGTTGTCCTTGATTCTAAAAAGAGGACGATAAACTATTCTTCCGCCGGGCATAATCCTATGATCCTCTATCGCGGAGCTGAAGATAATATCTATTTTTTAAATCCCAAAGGATTTGCCGTGGGTCTGCAGCTCGGGGATATGAATCTTTTTTCAAAGAACATCAAATCACAGAGTGTAGTACTTAATAAAGGTGATCTGCTGTTTATTTATACGGACGGGATAACAGAAGCAATGAATTCCAATAGAGAGGAATTTGGCGAGACGCGTCTGGTCGAATTTATCAAACACAATCACCATCTGCCTCTGGATGATTTCAAGGAGGCCATGGATAAGGAAATTTCACGGTTTACCGGGGACTATCCGCAAAGCGATGATATCACTTATATCGTTATTCGCCGTAAGGAGCATCCTGAAGTTGAATACTATGGAAGAGTATGCCGCCTCATCGATCTTGTGCAGAACAGCAATATGCTTCTAGAGAAGGTCCTGGAAAAGACCAGGTTTTCTAAAGAAGAGTATGAAGCGATTATGGCTAAGTATGAGAAAAAAGGGCTGAAGGCATTTGAGCCGAAAGTACAAGAAGAAGAGGTTGAAACTGATACGATCAGCCATGCAACCCTGGAACAGAGTAAGAAAATTGTCGCGATTGTCCGTGATAATCCGAGTTGGGGGGCGATTCGGATTCAGAAGACGCTTCAGACAGAAGAATTCGGTAACGAGGTGCTCACCGTAAATATTGTAAATAAAGAGTTGCGTAAGTTAAAGCTTGATACCAGAAGGAGGAGGCAGCATTTCGCGGACAGGGAAATTTCTGCAAATACCGTGTATAAGGATGTTGATAAGAAATCAGGGCCTCTCAAAGAAGAGGTGGTGGAGCCTATCGATATTAAAAATATCCCTCCTCCTCCCGATTTTGGTGGTGGGGAAAAAAATAGCGGTTGACAGCTGATGGGGCTGGCTTATAATATTTTTGGATAGTTTTACAGGGTTAAATTCTAAAATATATATATAGAGCAGGGGTGGACAGCATGGCAGATTTTGAAGTGAAGATTGATACACTGGCCGGCGGTGAGGTTCATGTGATCAATGCCCGGGGATATATTGATACAGTTACAGCGCCTGAGCTGGAGAAGTATTTGCAAGAATTGATGCGAAAAAAGGCGTATAAACTGGTTGTGAACCTTAAGAATGTCTCCTATATATCCAGTGCTGGCTGGGGTATTTTTGTCAGTGAACTTCGGGACATCCGGGAGAATGGCGGGGACCTGGTTCTTGTTGAGATGTCCCCTGATGTTTATGATGTGTATGAGCTGATGGAGTTTTCATCTATTCTGAAGTCTTTTGATACCATTGATGAGTCTCTGAGGAATTTCGGGGTCACCCGCAAAGATCCGTCACAGATTCCGGATGATCAGAAGCAGGCAGCTGCCGCATCTGAGCCGGAGAAGACGGCTTCTGCCCCTTCTGCCGGCAGCGGGGATATGGCTTCAGCAGATGTGAATACCAGAATCCTGGACATCATTAATTCGAATCCCTACTTCGATGAAAAGCAGATCAGAGCTGAGTTGAATACTCCCAGATATGGCAATTATAAGGTTGGTTTCTTTGAAATAAAGAAAATCCTTAAAGGGCTCGGCATGGATGACAGCCGTAAACGTTTTGAATACGGCACAAAGAGCCAATAGGGGTTCAGCATATTATGGGACAATTAACGACTCTGGTGCGTTCTGTTTGTATGGATTCATCCTCTGAGGAGGCTCTCTTCAGAAATTGTTCCGAGGTTCTGATTGGAGAGGGACTTCTGACCGGTTGTGCTCTGTATGATTTTTCCAGAGGGGTCAATCGTGTTGCCGGAAATTTCGGGAGCACACAGCCTGTTCTGGAATCCCTGGAAGAATCGGACTTCTATTTTTTGGGGGCGATTGAAGACAGCGCATCAACAGGGCTTATTCCAGGTCAGGATTGTATAGATATCTTTTCTGAAGAGCGCGCACTGGATGCCGGGCAATTCCAATGCTTTCCCCTTTTCAAGGATGGAATTCCTCATGCGGCTTTTCTGTTGCAGGATGTTGCAGAACCCTCTCTCGATTGGGCTGATGTCTGCACTATGTGGTATCTTGCCCTCTCCGCTCTCTCTGGAACTGCTGGAACCGATAGTGAAGATGCCGTGGATGATGCTCATGTCGAGCTCAAGAAGCGTACTTTTGCCCTGGACAATGTGGCACGGGCTTCTCAGGATTTTGTGGGGATGGAACCCGAAGAACTGTACACTACTTTTTTGCTCAATACGATAGGTGTTGCTATATGTGAGAGCGCGGCTCTTTTCCTTTCTCAGAATCAGAGGGCCAATGAGTTTATGGTCAAGCGATATAAAGGGGTTGATGAGGAAATTGAGGATCTGATTCTCTATGAGAAACTTCCTCTTATCAGGCGGCTGTTACAGGAAAAGAAGCCTGTAATTCTTGAGTCCCTTGAGGCAGAGGAATTCTCACCCAGAGAAAGTGCGCTCAGAGATACCTTCGGTTTTTCGGCAGTTTTTCCCATGCTGGTGAAGGATCGGGTGGAAGCTCTGCTGTTTCTGGGACGCCGTTTAAGCGGTCAGACTTTTTCCGGACATGTGATCGATTCTGTTGAAATTTTGCTCAATCAGCTCGCCATGTCTCTGGAATCGAACAGATTGAATGAGATAAAATTCGCTTTTTCCAGATATGTCACCAATCAGTTGATTGATGAATTACTGGAAGATCCTGATAATCTCAAACTCGGGGGAACAGAGCGAGATGTGACGATTCTTTTTGCCGATATCCGCAATTTCACTTCCATGTCGGAGAAGCTGGCTCCTGAAGAAGTTGTTGGAATTTTGAATACATATATGACTGCTTTGACGCAAGTCATATTCAAATATGAGGGAACCATTGACAAGTACATAGGAGACTGTCTGATGGCCACATTCGGCGTGCCTGTCCCGCATCCGGATTCTCCGGAGCGGGCGGTATTGGCTGCAATCGAGATGCAGAAGACCGTGACAGCCCTGAACAAGGTCCGCAAGGAGCGGGGTGAGCGGGAGATCAAGCTCGGGATCGGAATCAACAGCGGCACCTGTATCTCCGGAAATATGGGTTCTACGCAACGGATGGATTATACAGTGATCGGCGATAATGTCAATGTTGCCGCTCGTCTTGAACAGCTGGCTAAGCCAGGGGAGATTTTAATTACAGAACCTCTACTGAAAGAGGTGCGCTATTTGATTACAGCGGAAAAGTTTCCGCCGGTGATTTTAAAAGGGAAGGCCAATGAGACGACTGTATGGGAGGTCAAGGGGCTTATATCAGACAGGATAGTGGAATATCTTGAATCCGTCGATCCTGAGAAGAATGGTTTCTACAGGCGGGTTTTCCATACTGCTCTACGGGTGGCCGAACATATGGAGCTGGATAGGGTAACCCTGAAGAAGTTCAGGGTTGCGCTTTATATGTATGATGTCGGCATGATTCGACTGAAAGAGAGTCTTCGAAAGAGTCTGGGACCTTTTACTGAAAAGCAGAAGAAACAGCTCGTTAAGCATACGGCTTTCGGGGCGAAGATCCTGGAGAAACTGCAGTTCTTTCCAGAGGCTATTGAGGCGGCCCGTTCTCATCATGAGCGGTGGGATGGGACTGGTTATCCGCAAGGGTTGAAGGGGGAGGAGATACCCCTTTTTGCCAGGATTATTGCTGTAGTTGATAGTTTTCAAGCGATGCAGGCGACCCGGCAGTATAAGGAAATGTATACCAAAGATGAGGCTGTCAGAGCGGTCGAATCGGGCAAAGGTGTTCTTTTTGACCCCGAAGTTGTGGCTGCTTTTCTTGAAGTTGTGGGTTGATTGGATGGTCATGAAGAGAGCACTGGCGGTTACTGCTCCGACGGATGAAGGGAGCCAGGGGAGAGGGATACTGTTGTTTCTGTTTCTTCCTCCTCTGTTTTCTCCTTTGATTCTGTTTGTGATATCCTCCGCCTATGCCCGGGCAATTGTATCCCCTCCTCTTCTGCTTCTTGTGGTTTCCTATTTGATCTTCCTCTTCTTGTTCTGTCTTTGTTTCCTATGTATTCGTGTTCTTCATTTTTCAATATTGAATTCTATTCTTTTGCGTTTTCAGAGGAAGTATCAGAGCAAAAAAGAGAATATTTCTGATCATGCGTTTTCTCTGTTTAATGATTCCGCAGTGAAAGGGATGTTGGCTGATATTTTCAGAATACAGGAGAATGAGCTCCAGAGAATAGTCAGGAAGTATTCCCGTCAGTCCTCTTACTGGCAATTTGATCCAGGTTTTATAACTACTCTGGCTGCCTCTGCTGCAACCGCTGTATATATTCGGGATACGTATAAAAAAGATAAGGACCATATGTCCGGTACCAGGGTCGGGATTATCCTGGTCTATTATGACTGTGCTGAGCTGGAGATTGGAAGCTGCCGCGAACAATACGATTGGTATAGTCGTTTCACGGAACAGCTGTATGCCACGGTCTCTCCATATGGGGGAATGCTCTATGCGTTTGATGAAAAACGGGTAGCGATAGTGTTCAGCAATGATTGGGATGCTCGTGGAACTGCGGTCAGAACTTTGAAAGCAGCGAGGGCGGTTCAGAAAAAACTTAAAAGTGACAGGGAGTCTCCCTCTTTTCTTCTTGTTGCGGATTATCTGCCTGTTGTTGAGGGCGTTTGGAGCGGTTCCGGATTTCTTCGGTATTTTCTCAGCGCTGCAAAATTATCCAGATATATGGAACTGTTTCCGGAGCTGAGCAGTCCTGCCGGTCCTGCGTTGAAGATCTCCTCGTATCTGGTCAAGCTTGTCAAAGGAGGGACGGATGCTTGACAGAAGGGTTCAGAGGGTTTGGGATAATTGCCGCAATAAGGGCGGACTTTTTTTTGTGCGGCTTCTCTTTGTTGTTTTACTCTGGGCATTGGTTGGTGGGATCCTCTGCACCTCTTTTCTGTTTCTTGTCCGTGAAATTCCTTTTCAGGGGAATATTGATTTTTTTCTCATCTCAGTACTCGGGATAGCGATAGTGATCCCCGTTTTTACTATTATTTTTTTCAAGCGCTTCAGCCGTATTCGTTATCAGGATGCGTTTTCACACTTAGATCTTGATTCCAGACAGCAGCGCTTGCTTATGCAGATCCTGCAGAAGCAGCAATATCGTGAGTTTGAAGAGGCGGTTGTTCAGTATCAGGAGGAGCGTCTTTTTTCCCTGGAGGAAGAAGAGAAGCAGAAGTTGTACACATTGAGACGTTTTGGATTAGTTGTGCCTGGCGATCAACAGGATAAAATTCTTGAAGATGATCGCTTTTACGCTCTTCTCGGGATTGAAAAGGACGCTTTTGTTGTCTGTTGCGGGATCAGGGGGGTTGATGGGCTTTTAGCTCATGGTGATGAAACCGCTGCAAATGGCTGCAGAAAAGCGCTGCTGAAGGCTACGACAGGCTTTGCGTCGCAGTGCAGGCTGTTGCTTCCGGAGTATGTGCCATCCTGCACGTTTATGTATTATGGGCTTCCATACGAAACTGTTAAGGTTGATATAAAAAAAATATCAAAGCGGGCTGAGCGATGGTGCAAAGAGACGGATAAAGCGCTACTTGCTGCTGGTCTGGAGGGCGAGTCCGCCTGCTTTATCGCTCACGGTTTTCTTTCTGCCGGCCTGGTCGAGAATTCAGCAGGGTCAGCATATGTTGTGATCGGTTCTCTTTTAAGTGAAATGCGTACGGCGTGCTCAGATCCCCGGTTTAGCGGCGTTTTTCTTCACAGCTCTCTTGAGGAGAGCGGGCTTACGGATGACGGGGGGATGTGGGCCCCGGTTCTGTAGAGTACATATTTCCCACTTCTGTGTCAAAAGTGCAACAGTGACTATTTTTTCTACCACTTTTTTCTGGAGGTGCGCTTTAACTTCATGTTCAGACTGGAGTTAGCCGATGGTACTAAGAGGGATAGTGGTATGAAATTTGCTGGTTTGCTTCCAAAGTCTATTGTGTTCCTGTAATATGCGACTCCGGAGGGGTAATGGGGCGTTTTTTTTATAAATATATAATTATTACCCATTTCATATTAGCCACTGGCCCGTTATTTGCTGCTCCCCTGACTTCTGTCTCCAATCATGTTGCGACACCAACAGTGGGTGCGACAACATCTCATACAGTGCATTTCAAAATACAAACAACAACCAATATCCAGTATGTTGATGTCGTCTTCCCGGTGGATTTTGATATTTCCGGTGTTGCGATCGGCTCTGTTGCAGGGTTGACGAATAGTGGAGTGGTCAGTTTTTTTGGCAACATTGTCACATATGCTATTCCTTCCGTTGATGTGGTCGAGGTCTCTTCAGGCACTGCCTGTTCGCTTCAATTCACAGGAATCACTAATTCTTCCATTTCTAATTCCTTCAATGTTATTGTCCGGGTCCGGACATCCAATGCTGTTACTGATGGGCCTACAGATTCTCTCCCTTTCTATCTTTCCCCTGGAGCGCTTGCGGACATTCTTTTCAGGTCCGCAGCTGATGGAGGGGGGAGTGAACTTTTTTCCTTATCTTTGACTGCGGCCCAGACGAATTCCATATATTTTGCCGGCTATGATAGTTATGGCAACCTGATTGGCAACCAGAGTTCGTATTTTTTCTCTACTAATACAAGCAGATTAAAGATTGAAACTGCTGCTCCTGCAAGTTTTGCATCTATATATGGCTGGGAATCCGGTCAGGCGTTGCTTGTCATTACAAATGGCCTTGTGAGCAATGCTTTGCCGGTCACGGTGAATCCGGGGACGCTGGCGTTTATCCGGATCGCGGGTTCTGAGACCAGTGATCCTGCAGGCTGGTTTGGGTCTGCGAATGTGGATGCAGACGGGTTGCTATCGCTTTATCTGTACGGGTATGATGCTGCGACCAACAGCCTTGGTCTTCAGTCCGGCAGCTGGGCGCTGTCCAACAGCTTCGGGGTGATAAACGGTTCTGATACCGATGCTTCCTCGATCATCATTGATCCTCAGGTGATGACCAACGGTGCAGCAGCGAGTGCGAACTCGAATATGGTGCATGCTGCTGTCGGGGCCATGAGTGCAGTTGTGTCGAACATCGGGATCTCACCGGGTGCGCTTGCTTCTGTTTCGATTGAGAGCAATACAGGGGGTGGGGCTGGTATTGGCTCAGCGACTCTGGCCAGCGGGATGAGCCTGGACCTGTTTGCTGCCGGGTATGATGCTGATGGGAACTTCACTGGCAATGTATCGACGAACTGGGGTATCTCCGGAGATATCGGGACTCTTGCAGCGGTTACAGAATCGACCAACCGGTTCACAGCCACAGTTTCGGGCACAGGGAGTGTTGTGCTGACCAACGCCGGGGGTGAGGTTCTGGAGACTCTTTCTCTGACAGTGAGCAACTCCGGAGTGATCAGCCATCTGCAGGTCCGCAGCCAGTCAGGGGGTACAGGGGATGTTCTCACTGCTGTTACGCTGGTTGCAACAGATACGACGAATTTTCATGTTGCCGGGTATGATTCGAGCTGGAATTTTGTTACCAATGTGGAGGTGCGGGTACTGCCAGGTGCAGGGGATGTGGTTCGGGTTGAGGGAGCCAACCCTGCAGTAAATCCTGTGATCCGGGGGTGGAAGGCTGGCAGCAGTGTGGTTGTGCTCTCCAATGAGGGTACGGGTCTGGTGGCGAATCTGACGGTCACGGTGAATCCGGGGACGCTGACGTTTATCCGGATCGCGGGTTCTGAGACCAGTGATCCTGCAGGCTGGTTTGGGTCTGCGAATGTGGATGCAGACGGGTTGCTATCGCTTTATCTGTACGGGTATGATGCTGCGACCAACAGCCTTGGTCTTCAGTCCGGCAGCTGGGCGCTGTCCAACAGCTTCGGGGTGATAAACGGTTCTGATACCGATGCTTCCTCGATCATCATTGATCCTCAGGTGATGACCAACGGTGCAGCAGCGAGTGCGAACTCGAATATGGTGCATGCTGCTGTCGGGGCCATGAGTGCAGTTGTGTCGAACATCGGGATCTCACCGGGTGCGCTTGCTTCTGTTTCGATTGAGAGCAATACAGGGGGTGGGGCTGGTATTGGCTCAGCGACTCTGGCCAGCGGGATGAGCCTGGACCTGTTTGCTGCCGGGTATGATGCTGATGGGAACTTCACTGGCAATGTATCGACGAACTGGGGTATCTCCGGAGATATCGGGACTCTTGCAGCGGTTACAGAATCGACCAACCGGTTCACAGCCACAGTTTCGGGCACAGGGAGTGTTGTGCTGACCAACGCCGGGGGTGAGGTTCTGGAGACTCTTTCTCTGACAGTGAGCAACTCCGGAGTTGTTGCGTCGATACAGCTCCGGACAGCCCTGGATAATGGGGGGGTTGCAGTGGATGCTGTGACCCTCGAAGCAGGGGCTGTGACGAATCTTTACGCCGCCTCCTATGATGCCTCAGGGAATTTTATTGCTAATATTTCGGTCTACTCCGGAAGCACAAATAGTACAGTGCTTCGCCTTGCGACCAATATATTAGAGAATGATCCCGGATTGATGGGGTGGACTGCAGGGACTGGAGCATTGTATGTGACCAATGGTGCAGTTGTGGCCAATATTCAGGTTACCGTGGTTCCAGGTCCCTTTCAATATGTGCGCATCGCGACAAACGCCAGCGGTGATCCAGCTGCAATTGTCAATTTTCTTCAGAGGACGACAGATGAGAATGCGGCGCTGTTTGCCCTGGGGTTTGATGCGGCAGGAAACTATATCGAAACTGTGCCTGGCGATTGGACACTGGTCAACAATCCCGGCAGATTCCTGGGAAGCAGTACAGGTGCGCGCGGGGTGATAATAGATCCGACCAATGCAGTGACAAACGGGCGGATAGAGGTGCAGTATGACGGAACCAATGACGCTCTGGATGTTTTCCGGGTTGATCCTGGAGCTGCCGCGAATGTTGTTATTGTCACTAACGCAACAACCCGAACCCCGGCTGCTGCGCAAGAATTTGAGCCGGCTGATACAGAGACCGTGTATGCGGTAGCCTATGATGCAGACGGCAACTATTTAGGTCTGACCAATGTGTCCTGGGTCCTCTCCGGCAGAATAGGGGACCTCTCGCTGACTAACGGGGATACTACGGAGTTCACTGCCTGGATAGTGGGAAGCGGCACATTGACCGCTTCGAATGCAATCGGGACCTATTCCGTGCCCTACACTGTGACGAGCCCTGGAGTCAGCGTTCTCAGCCTGACAACAAGCTTACCGGTCCCCGGGAGGATCGTGCACAATCAGGAAGCTGTGGTGTATGTCACTGTAACGAATAATAGTGGGGGGACCTATTCCTATACAGGTAATCAAACCACATTGGTTTTTCGAACCAATACTGTTCTGGATGCCGTTGTCGCTGTTGGTGATGTCCGTCCGGATGCGCTCAATGCAACCACTATCCCTGCTAATAGTTCTGTGCAACTGCTCTATCGGTTCACGCTCACTCCTGCATACGGGTACTCTGCGGCTATTGTTTCTCTCAAACTGGGTGGAGAACTGGATGGAAATGGGTTGAATCAGGACAGCTATAATCTACCGGATAATGTTTCGCAGACCTTGACTGTTTCCAGACCTGCTTCCTGGCAGCTCAAGTTTTCTGCACCGGAATATGTACTCCCGGGAAGTTCGTTCAATGTGACGCTCACAGTTTCCAACACAGGGGAGGCCCGGATCAGCAACGTTTCTCCTCGGAATTTTGTTCTCTCAAGCGGGACCGCCTTCACGGTGAATCGCACGCCTGTTGCTCCGGTGACGATTGCCCCTGGCGCTTCTGCCGTTCTTACCTGGAATTATACTGTAAATGCCGGAACCAGTGGCCTGTCCGTGCAATTCAATGGTGAGATTGAGGGGATGGATGAAGTCCTGCAGAGCGCAATGCCGGAGATAGCCTATAATGCCATAGTGACTGTCATTGATACCCTTTCCGCTGCTCTGGTGGTGGATTCGGTGCCGAATCCGGCCCCCACGACTGTGGAGGGTGCTAGAAAACTGCTCTTCACGCTTAATCTGAGCAACACGGCCCACAGTTCGATACCGGACTTCAATATCAGTAATATCAACTTTTCTGTAATGGATAAGGATGGGCAGTCCATTTCCGCCAATTCCGTGCTCGGTGGCCTGGAATTGAGAACCAATGGACAGGTGATAGCTTCTGCGGCTTCAATCGGGACTGAGGGAACGGTCGGTGTGACTATCCCATCGCTCAGCCTGGCGAGTGGTGCCGCTACTTCTGTGGATGTCTATGGGTTAATCGCGCAACCTGTAACAGAGACCGGATTCCAACTGAGTATTTCTGGAGCCTCGAATTTCCTTGTCTATATTGAGGGCGCTTCCCCGGTGCCTGTGGAAGTGGTTGATACTGCCGGGCAAGAGATCGTCGAGATCTCTTCCACCTGGATAGTGATTAAAAAGGCCGGATTCAGCGAATCTCTCTCCAGTTATCCTAACCCCTTCTCTCCTTCACAGGGAGCGGTGAAAATTGATTTCTATCTGGATAGCGACTCCCGCGTTTCAGTGAAGCTGTATACTGTGACCGGAAGTCATGTGAAAACCCTTGCCGGCAAACAGCTGTACCCGGAAGGATTAAATACGCTGCTCTGGTCCGGGTTAAATGGCAATGGAAAAAAGGTCCGCAATGGGGTTTATCTCTGTGTAATAAAAAACGAAAATACCGGTCAACAGGCTGTTCTCAAGATTGCGGTGGTGCGCTGATGAGGAGAATGAAAGCCAGCGAGTCAATGTGGAAGTTGCTGCGAAACTGTTCCCTTGCTGTGCTCCTGCTCTGTCCGCTGTCACTGATGGCGGATGGAAATAGCGGGACAGAAGATATTTTTGCCTATGGTGCGGGAGCCAGAGCAATTGCCATGGGGCGGACATTTGTCGGTCTGGCTGATGATGTCTCGACGATTTACTGGAATCCTGCTGGATTGTACAATCTCGATAAAAAAACCATATCTGTCTATTATTCTCAGCTCTTTGAGGGGAGTATGTACGGCTATATAGGGTATGTTCATCCGACTGTGGATTACGGGAGCTTTGGGCTGGGGGTCATGTCTCTCTATACAGGCGATATTCAGGGTTATGATTCCAGCAGCTATCAGCTCTCAACTTTCTCCAGTACGAAGATGAAGTTGATACTCAGCTACGCTAATCAACTGCCCTGGTTTCCTCTCTCTTTCGGGGCTTCTGTTAAAATGAATCTGAGTTCAATAGAGAGTTATTCAGCGACATCCATTAATTTTGATCTGGCGCTTCACTATAACTTCCTCAAGCGCTTCTTTAAAGAGCGGGTAGCAGGTAGGGGGGATGATGATACGGAATTTCAGATTGGGCTCGTGTTCCACAATCTGCTGAATAAAATCGGGGAGCGGCTGAATCTGGAGGAGGATGAGGAGAACTATACATTGGTGATTGGCGCTTCTTTTTTGAAACGTCTCAACCCTATCATCGCCACCCGTATCCTGGCGGATTTTTCCTTGTTTGAAAAGCGTCCAATGATCTTTTCTCTGGGTGCTGAGATAACATTGTATCGAGACTATTTTGTACGGTTTGGTTTTGCGCTTGAGTCCGGGTTCAGTTTTGGAGGGGGAATTCGTCTTGCAGGATGGACTTTTGACTATGCGCTGGGGTTCCGCGAGCTTGGCGCTGCTCATAATGTTTCGCTCACCTGGCGGTTTGGTAAAGGGAGAGTGGATCTGCTCCGTGCCAGAGAGAAAGTCGTCAGGAAGAGGATTCGTAAGAATATTTTGATAGAGCGATCGAATCAGGAGAAAAAATATTCCAGAATAATCACGAAAAAAGAACAGGATTTCAGCAAGAATATTCGTAAAAAAGATGAGATTATCAAACAACGGGACAGGAGGATTGCTGCAATCGAGAGAGAGCGCAAGGAGCAGTTGAAAAAGGTGGAACAGCGGATCCAGGCACTCAAACAGCGCAGCGATGAGCGGCTGGCTCGATACAGGGAGCGTCTTGAGAGAACTATCAGAGAGAATACCAGGCAGATTCAGGCTATCCAGAAGCAGCGGGATGCAGAGGTGAAAAAACTGAAGGCGGATATGGCAAAACAGGCGCAGTTACTTGATGCTGCTTTCGCAAAAAGGATGGGTAATCTCGAGGATGCCTACAAGAAGCGTCTCGCCGGTATCAGTCTGACCAACCAGATGGCCCGTAAGCAGCTCACTCTGAAGTATGAAAGGGAGAAGGGAATTCTCAAGCAGCAGGAAACCGATAAAGCGAAAGAGTACATGAAAGGGCTTGAGGAATTCTTCAGGGGTGCATATGACAGGGCGCTGACCCATTTTCGCAATGTTCTCAGGCGGGATCCCGGGTACGCAGACGCCAGAGAATATATGAACAAGATTCAGGCTCAGGGCAGGGATATTGCATCGTACAGCAAGCAGATACTCCGCTATTACAGGCAGGGTGTCGGTCACTATCTTGCCGGAAGGCACCAAAGAGCGATCGCGATCTGGCAGGAGATTTTGAAAATTGATCCCTATAATAAGCTGGCTTTGAAAAATATTGAGATGGCGAAGAAGCGGCTGCATCTTCTGAAACAGTATAACAAAAAGAGGTAACGGGTCAGCCTTTGCGTTTCTCAGGTAGTGGAATGCATCGCTGATGATGGGTATGGTCTATTTGTCGAATTTGAGGACCATAGCCGTCATTCTTTTGCTTCAAACAGGATTTTATCATATATAATATATGCTATTCTTCTTGTTTTTCGATCCGTTTTTTTTTAGAATTCAGGCGGGTTGGGAGAATTTCATCTGATTTCAAGCTGCAATGCGAGGGTTCCATGTTATGGTTAATGAAGGCCTGAAACTGATGTTTCTCGGAATGGCCGGAGTATTTCTTTTTCTTATGCTCCTGGTTGTTATCATTTCTGTAGTTGCTTTTTTCTTTAAGAAATTTTATAAAACTGAAACTGTAACTGCCGGAGCAGGAGGGATCCCCCGGGGGCATATCGCCGCTATTTCAGCTGCTGTAGCCGCATATTTGAATATCAGGTCTTGCGGTTAATCACGGTTTAAAATTAGCGAGAAAAGCGCTATATAGGGAAGAGGACAGGTAAATGGCTAATGCATTGAATATCACCGATGTCATTCTTCGTGATGCGCATCAGTCGCTGCTTGCGACCAGAATGCGTGTTGAAGATATGCTTCCGATTGCGGATAAACTGAATGAAGCAGGCTACTGGTCTCTGGAGAGCTGGGGCGGAGCTACTTTTGACTCCTGTATCCGGTTCTTGAATGAAGATCCGTGGGAAAGGATCGCGCTCCTCAAAAAAGCTATGCCTGACACAAAAATGCAGATGCTGCTGCGGGGGCAAAACATCCTTGGATATCGCCACTATGCGGATGATGTGGTTGAAGCGTTTGTTAAAGAAGCTGCTCAATATGTTGATGTTTTTCGTATTTTTGATGCGCTTAACGATATCCGGAACCTTCAAACCGCCATTAAAGCTGTTAAGGACAATGGCAAGCATGCTCAGGGAGCTGTTTCCTACACCACCAGCCCTGTCCATACTGTCGAACTTTTTGTCAAACTGGCTCAGAAACTGCAGGAGATGGGGTGTGACTCCATCTGTATCAAGGACATGGCCGGTCTCTTAACTCCGGTTGTTGCATTTGATCTGGTTTCCAGTCTCAAGAAAAATCTCGATATCCCGATCAACCTCCACTGCCACGCTACAACAGGGCTTTCCACCACAGCTATTTACAAAGCTGCTGAAGCTGGCGTTGATATTGTCGATACAGGGATTTCCGCTCTTTCGCTTGGAAGTGCTCATACTCCGACCGAAACCGCGGTTGCTATGTTCCAGGGTACAGACCGGGATACCGCCCTTGATATGAAGCTGCTGCAGGAAATTGCGAGTTACTTTAAAGAAGTGCGCAAGAAATACGCCCGGTTTGAAAGTTCTTTTGTGGGAGTGAACACCAGGATCCTGATGAGTCAGGTGCCAGGCGGGATGCTTTCCAATCTGGAAAATCAGCTGCGCCAGATGAATGCACTGGATAAGCTCGATGCGGTAATGGATGAGATCCAGCTGGTGCGTAAGGACTTCGGTTATCCGCCGCTTGTAACACCTTCCAGCCAGATTGTTGGAACACAGGCTGTGTTCAATGTGCTTAACGGCCGCTATAAAACCATCACCAGAGAGAGCAAAGGGCTACTCCGTGGTCAATACGGGGCCTGTCCTGGTGAGATTAACGAAGATGTACGTAAAATGGCGCTCGGTGATGAGCAGCCTATCACGCACCGGCCTGCTGACGATATCCCCAATGAGCTGGAAACTCTCAAGAAAGAGATCGGAAGCAAAGCGACTGATATCAAGGATGTGCTCACCTACGCCCTTTTTCCGCAGGTTGCGGAGAAATTTTTTGAAACCCGTGGCAAGAAGATTGAAGAGCCGGCAGCAGCTGCTGCACAAGAAGCGGCAGCTGCCGCACCAGCTGTTTCCGGAGATGCGATGGACTTCGCGGTTGTGGTTAACGGCATCAATTATGATGTTACAGTTATTCCGGGCAGGGGCGCTTCTCATAAGATTTCTCAAGTCACTCCCGCTCCAGCAGGCGCGACTCAGAAAGACACGGTGACCCCGGGCGGAAATAAAGTTAAATCTCCGCTTCCCGGGGCCATTGTCAGGGTCAATGCCAGGGACGGTGACTCTGTCTCTGAGGGCGATACAATTATGATGATTGAAGCGATGAAGATGGAGACTGCGATTACAGCACCTGTTAGCGGGACTATCGCTTCCATCAATGTTGCTGTCGGGGATTCTGTTAAGACAGACGATCTTGTGGCTACTATTGATTGAAGAACGGGAACAGTTACTGATATGAAAAAAATGACGCTGAGGAAGGTGTTTCTGCTGCTGTTTGTCTGTATTGCGGCTTCGGCGTTCGTTTTTCAGTTAAGCGGTGTCGGGGTGACCAATGCCCTGGCAGCTGCTGAATCGAAAATGGATGCTGCAACCAGTACATCAGCAGTAGATAAGAAAGGGCCCGTTTCCGCTCTGCAGAGGAGCCCTGAAATATCCGCTCTCTTGAAGAAACTCTCGAACAGTACCGGCCTTGCCAATATGGATGGAGGTCAGGTGGCCATGATTCTGGTAGGTTTTCTGCTGCTCTATCTGGCGATCTCCAGAGGGTTTGAGCCTTTGCTTCTGGTGCCGATCGGTTTCGGAGCGATCCTCTCCAATATCCCCCTTGCCGGGATTTCCGGCCCGGAAGGTCTGATCGGGATGCTCTACACTGCTGGAGTGAAGACAGGCGTTTTCCCGTTGTTGATTTTTATGGGTGTAGGCGCTATGACCGATTTCGGGCCTCTGATCGCGAATCCTGAAACTGCTCTGCTGGGGGCGGCGGCTCAGTTCGGGATATTTTCCACTCTGCTTGGTGCGCTCGCACTGAGTGATATGGCGCCGGGGATATCCTTCTCTCTTAAACAGGCCGCTTCTGTCGGGATCATCGGTGGAGCGGATGGACCGACCGCGATCTTCGTGACCTCCAGACTGGCTCCTGAATTGCTTGGGGCGATTGCGGTTGCCGCCTATTCTTATATGGCGCTGGTGCCGATCATCCAGCCGCCGATTATCAGGCTTCTGACCACGAAAAAAGAGCGGAAGATCAAGATGACCCAGCTGCGGCATGTTTCAAAGACAGAGAAAATTTTTTTCCCGCTGATTATTCTCACCTTGACTCTTGTGCTTCTCCCTGATGCTGCACCGCTGATCGGGATGCTGATGCTGGGGAACCTTTTCCGGGAGTCCGGGGTTGTGGACCGGTTATCTGATACTGTCCAGAATTCCCTGATCAATGTTGTGACTATTTTTCTCGGTCTTGCTGTCGGCTCCAGGCTGCAGGCTGATAAATTTCTCAAAGGAGAAACTCTGGGTATTCTACTCCTTGGTCTGATCGCATTTTCCATCGGTACTGCAACAGGCGTTCTGCTGGGTAAGCTGATGAACAAGCTCAGCAGGGGTAAGGTCAATCCGATGATCGGCGCAGCCGGTGTATCTGCTGTGCCGATGGCTGCGCGGGTTGTCAATGGTGAAGGGTTGAAAGAGGATAAAACAAACTTTCTCCTTATGCACGCCATGGGTCCCAATGTCGCTGGAGTTATTGGTTCTGCGGTCGCAGCCGGTGTGTTGCTCGCTGTCCTTGGTAAATAGCGTAGCGTAGATGGTGGTGTAACAGGGCGGATCTTTCGCCCGTTTTTTCCTTTTACTTTGTTGAAGGAGTTGTCTCATGAAAGAATTGCAGAATAGACAGAGTGGCATTCTGTTTCATCCCAGCTGTTTTCCGAATGACCGTGATGCTATCGGAACTCTGGGAGATTCCGCCTACGCTTTTGTGGACTGGTTGGCGGACAGGGGGCAGAAGTTGTGGCAGATCCTCCCGCTTAATCCAACCGGGTATGGGGATTCTCCTTATGCGAGCTTCTCTGCATTTGCCGGTAATCCGTATCTGATTGATCTTATTCGTCTGCATAAGGCCGGCGATCTTGTTGATGAGGACCTTGCCGGTTACCGTCCTCCAGCAAGCTCTGCAGCAAGTGTACATTTTGGCTGGCTGTATGATAATAAATACTCCATTCTGCTTAAGGCTTTTGAGCGCTTCACGCTCAAGGGTAAGGGGAAGCGGAAAATCGCCTTTGAGAAGTTTTGTGAAACTAATGCGGAATGGCTGGAAGATTATTCCCTGTTCATGGCGATCAAATGCAGCCACGGCGGGAAACCGTGGGGTGAGTGGGATAAGGACCTCAGAGACTACGGGAAAAAGATCAATCCTGATCAGGATATTATTAAAGAGGATTATGAATTTCAGAGATATCTGCAGTGGATCTTTTTTGAGCAATGGCTACAGCTGCGCAAGTACGCTAACGGGAAGGGGATAAAGATTATTGGCGATATGCCTATTTTTGTCGCCTACGATTCTTCGGATGTCTGGGCGCATCAGAATCTTTTCTTTCTTGATGAAAGCGGCCATTCGACTGTTGAGGCCGGTGTTCCGCCTGATTATTTTTCTGAGACCGGCCAGCTCTGGGGTAATCCGCTTTACAAATGGGATACCATGAAGAAGAATGGGTACACCTGGTGGGTCTCCAGAATCAAGACCCTGCTCAAGCTGTGCGACATTGTCCGTATCGATCACTTCCGCGCTTTTTCCCAGTACTGGGAGGTCCGGGCGGCTGAAGAGACGGCGATTAACGGTACCTGGGTTGACGGTCCGGGTGAATCTTTCTTTATCGCTCTCAATGGAGCGTTCGAGGACGGGATACCAATTATTGCTGAAGATCTGGGGCTGATCACTCCGGATGTTGAGAAGCTCCGGGATGATTTTTCCCTTCCAGGGATGAAAATTTTTGAATTCGCCCCCTGGGGCTCGGAGTTCTTTGAGAAAGACGGGACACAGTTTGAGTTTAAGGTGCATCGATATCTTCCGGAGAACTACCCGAAAAATTGTGTCGGCTATCTCGGTACTCACGATAACGACACTTTTTCAAGCTGGTATCGGAAACTCCCTGATAAGCAGCGGGAACATGTTAAAGCTTATCTCGGGGAACAGGATGAGCGGGTGGTGCTCTGGGCAGCCATAGAAAGACTCTGGAATTCAGATGCAAATATGGTTGTTGCTTCTGTTCAGGACCTGCTCGGACTCGGGGAAGAGGCGAGATTGAATACCCCTGGCACCTGTGGTACACATAACTGGTCCTGGAGACTGGAATCCCTGGATGCTCTTGATGAGCATGAGGTGGGCGCTAAACTGGAGTCCATAACCCGTGAGAGTGGACGATAGGCAGAAGCCCTCAGATGAGGGGCTTTTATATCGCTTCCTTTCTGGTGTCCGGGAGATGGCTTCGGGCGATGATTTCCGTGTGGGGAAGATGGAGCAGGTCCCGGAAGCGGCAGAGCTGTTTTGAATCCGCTTTGCGGAGCCCGGTAACCGCGCCCGGGCGGTCAAGGGTGTTAAGCTGTATTCTATCGGGCCGGATTCTGGTTATGATTCTCCGGAATTCCTCTATCTCTTCTTTGCTGTCATTTATTCCTGGAATGATGAAAACTTCAAGCCAGATGTTACCCTGAAAATTGTCTCTCAGCGAGATCAGGGCTTCCAGTATCGTGCTGAAATGGATATCCGGGTGAGGACGGTTGATTCTGTTGAAATTTGATTCCAGGGCCGTATCCAGAGACGGAAGGATAAGACTGAGGTTGTTCAGTTCAGGACGGATCGCCGGATCATTGAGGAACACGCTGTTCGTCAACAGCGCCTGGGGGATCTCCGGGTAGTCCGCATGGATGGTCCGGGTGAAGAGGGGGAAATCGAGTGAGAGGAGCGGTTCCCCGGAGCCTCCGAAGGTGATCCAATCCGGGGCCGGATTGGAGCTGAGGAATCTATCCACCTCTTCCAGCAGCTCTTCAGGGGGGAAGAACCGCTCTCTGGTTGCCGACAGGCGGGATGTTGTGCCGCATTCACAGTAGATGCAGTCAAAGGAGCAGGTTTTGTAACCCACCGGGTCGATCCCGAGTGAACAACCAAGACGTCTGGAGATTAGCGGACCGAATATATGTTTCACCTGTCACCCCTGTTGCTGATTCTGTAAAGATAGTTGTATGGGTGGTGTGTTGCCACCCTCAAGCGATTGACCGTGCTATTCTCTGCGTGTATCTTTCTCTGATTATGCTGCGTAAAGATCTATTCCTGACATTCACAGATCGGAATATGGTGCGCAAAGTAGCGCTGGAACTTGACGCGGCACAGAAGGCGCTGGCTGCCGCTTCTGCAGGGTATGGGTTTTTGAAGGGCTGTCTCGATCGGGGGATTTCCTGCCTTCGGTACGCCTGCTCCAGCAGCAGATTGCTGCCTCAGGCTGAAGGCTGGCTTGAAGCCGCGGAGCAGGCACTGGCTGTGCTGGAAAACAGAGGCCCCGGGATTTTGCTTTTTAAAGAGGTGAATCTCCTGTACTACGAGCTCGCTCAATACGCCAACATGCCTGTAAGCGAGCATCATTTCCATATAAGGGCAGGGGATGAGCCTGACAGAGAGCCGGATCGCTTCCCCTGTGTGGCGGTGCTTGACAATCTACGGTCTGCTTTCAATGTGGGGACGATTTTCCGGACAGCTGACGGTTTTGCTGCTGCGTTGCTCCTGCTGACAGGGATCACCCCGGGGGTGGATAATAAAAAAGTACAGAAGACATCTATGGGCGCCTGGGAATATATGCCATGGGAACGGGAGGTGAACGCGCTTTCCGCTGTGCGTACCCTGAAACAGCGGGGCTATGCAGTATACGCTCTGGAAACAGTAGAAGGGAGTGAATCCGTATTTGATTATACTCTTCAGTTTCCGATGGCTGTTCTTTTTGGTAATGAAGAGTTCGGTATACTTGAGGACGTGCTTGAGCTTGCTGACGGGATTCTCCGTATCCCGATGTATGGAAAAAAGAATTCTTTTAATGTCGGAGTGAGTTTCGGGATGCTCCTTTATGAAGCCAGACGGCAGTGGCAGGCTGCTATTTCGGGAGATTCCTGAGATAGAGTTTGCTGATATCCGGGAGGGATGGCTTGCCGAGCAGGAGCTGTACCGGGTTTCTCGCTGAGATCGCCTGTAACTTTAATTGCAGGATCTGGCCAGGGTCCAGTTTTTTCGGGACTGTTTTTCCTGAGGTGGATTTTACACTTTTAGCCCGGGCTCGATCAGTCGCTGCTTTTAATTTTTCCTCAATCTTATACTTCTTTACCCGGGTTACATCCTGCCGGCTGCTGTCCCGCAGTTTGTTGAGTTTTGCAAAATCTGTCTGAATCTGTCGTATCTTCATAGACTGCTCCTTTATTTCAGTATCGGCTGATTTATAGACAATGTATAGTAGAAACCGCTCTTCCTGGATCTACAGGGGGGCTGGAAATGGTCCGCAGATGTTAGAGATTTACGGTGGAAGTTGTATATTTCCGCTGAAGTCGTGTTGCATTAAATTTGTTTCTGATACTGCTCTATGATATCCTCTGGCAGGGAGCGGATTTCTCAGTGAGATAGCGGAGGGGTGCTTCTTCACGGAAGAAGTTGCAGTTCGTGTTCCAGACAGCGCGCCTGTTGCTGATAATCATCTGAACTCTGTTATTTTGCTCTGCAGAAAGGAATGAGGATTGCGCGTCGATTTTTCAACAATAAAGCCTATCAACTACGGAGTACAGCTTGAGGCTGTTTCCGGTGAGAGGCGAGTGGTTATTGATTTTTATTCTCAGTCCAGAAAAAAACATGTTGTTGTCAAAGCCGGTGGTGATGAGGAGCTTTCCACAATAATTAATGGAAACAGCAGAGAAGTCCGCTCTTTACTGCTCAGCGCGGGACTGCCGCTTACCATGGAGCTGGATGCTCCGGAACAGGTAGCTCTTCCTGCTGGCGCTTCTGGTTCTATTCAGATATGGTCTGATGGGGGGAGTAAGCCCAATCCTGGTCCTGGAGGGTATGGGGTGCTTATCCGCTATCCGGATGGAAAAGAGCTGGAACTGGGCGGGTATGACGTGGATACAACCAATAACAGGATGGAGATGTCTGCGGTGGTTCGGGCTCTGGAAGAGACAGAGGAGAGCGCTCTCCCGCTTTTCATAACCGTGGACAGTACTTATGTGATGCAGGGGGTCACCGCATGGATAAAGGGGTGGAAGCAGCGTGGTTGGAAAACTGCTGCCGGCACTCCAGTGCGCAATCGTGATCTCTGGGAGCGGCTGCATGAATTGACATCTATGCGCAGTATCAGCTGGAACTGGGTCCAGGGACATTCCGGAGATGCAGAAAACGAGCGGGTGGACCGTATCGCAACAGAAGCGCGGCAGAATTGTGCGGAAATTCGCAGAGAATTGAAGGGTGTACGGTGAATTTTTACAGAGTTCGAAAACCGCTTATCGGAGCAGTGGCAGGGATTGTGCTCGCTGCTCTCATCCTGATAGTGATGAGAAGTACAGGCAGCAGGAAAAGGGATTTTTTCACTATACGATTTGTGATAGAGCCGATCCACGGCCGCTCTCTTTTTCTCGCCGGGTATCAGCTGAGGGGCCTGGATACGAAAGTCCAAACTGCCTATGCAGAGCTCGATCTGGAAACAGGAGTGATAGTCCAGGAAGAATATCGGGCCTGGAAGCGTATGGGGCAGAATGCAGCAAAAAATAACTACTCGTTCAAGGTAGAGGAGGATTTCCTTGTTATCGCTCCTATCGGAGGTTTGCCGGTGCGACACTATATTCTGGATCTCCCGGCCAGGGCGTTTCCCAGGTCAGGGCTGCTGGTGTCCGGATTCCACGGCAAACGTGGCCATTTCATGCGTATTCAGGGGCAGTACCCGGGTGGTGTGGTGGTCAGGGAGCCGAAACGTTTCCACCGTGGCGGTGGATTCTCCGACGGTTATTTCATTCTCAGTCCGGAGGGTACGGTGGGGGCGGAAATTGCACTGCCTGCTAATGGTGCTGTAATCAATCACAAAGTGCTTCACCTGACACGCCATGGAATACTGATTGTTGCGCAGAAAGACGGGAGGGGCGGTTCTATTCTCAAAGGGATAAGCGGCAGAACCGGGAAAACGCTGTTCAGGGTTGACTGACAGCTGCATGGATGAAGCACTCCCCTGAATACGGAAAAACCCCGGAGACCGGCCCTCCGGGGTGATTTTCCTGTCCCTCTATCTGAGGTTGTAGAGGGAGTCGAGTCCACCATAGATTGCAGTGGAGCCGAGTTCTTCCTCGATCCGAAGCAGCTGGTTGTATTTTGCCAGCCTGTCGGAGCGGGATGCAGAACCGGTTTTGATCTGGCCTGCATTGAGGCCGACTACGATATCCGCTATGGTGGCATCTTCGGTTTCTCCGGAGCGGTGGGAGACCACAGCGGTGTAACCGGCTGTTTTGGCCATTTCAATGGCGTCCATGGTTTCTGTCAGGGTTCCGATCTGGTTGACTTTGATCAGGATGGAGTTGGCTACACCCATGTTGATGCCTTTTTTGAGGAATTTGGTGTTGGTTACAAAGAGGTCGTCACCAACAAGCTGGCATCTGTCGCCGATTTTTTCGGTGAGCAGTTTCCAGCCCTCCCAGTCATTCTCAGCCATGCCGTCTTCAATAGAGAGGATGGGGTATTTTTCGACCAGTTCAGCCCAGAAGTCAGCCATCTCAGCTGGAGTTAGTTCGCGGCCACTGGATTTTTTGAAGATGTACTTACCGCTTTCATAGAATTCGCTGGATGCCGGATCCATGGCGATAGCGAT
>Ga0209785_1000078_pt1 | contig 47265 bp, 41 predicted proteins | sample WorMetG1BERMUDA2_FD_187403 | JGI IMG/M metagenome (GOLD analysis project Ga0209785, IMG submission 187403) | Marine gutless worms symbiont microbial communities from Max Planck institute for Marine Microbiology, Germany - Inanidrilus... ...
GTCGAGCGCGAGGACCTGCCGGAGGATCTGAAGGGGCTGCGCGTCCTGCTGGCCGAGGACAACGTCACCAACCAGCTTGTGGCCGTGAGCTATCTGGAACGTTTCGGCTGCAACGTCGATGTCGTCAGTGACGGGATCGAGGCCGTAAAAGCCGCGCGCGCACGTCCATTTGATGTGATCCTGATGGATGTCTCGATGCCGGAAATGGACGGCCTTGCGGCGACGCGGGAAATCAGGGAGCATGACAGCTACAACAAAGAAACGCCGATCATCGCGCTGACGGCCTATGCGCTGGACGACGATCGCAGGAGGGTGCTGGCCGCCGGTATGGATGATCTGGTCTCAAAACCGGTGTCGCGATCGGATCTGGCATGGGCCATTGCCCGGCACGCGTCGAAAGAGCTCAAGACGTCATCTTCGCAATGGCCGAAAGATCGGTCGCAGTCGATCGTCTTCGACCGCTCGATCCTGCATGCCGCCATGGACGGGATGAGCGCGGATATCAAAGCGAGGCTTTTTGCGGAATTCCGCAAGGATGTGCGGAAACAGCTGAAAATCGCCGAACAGGCAAACGCAACACACGACCGGCATGCGTTGGAGCGCGCCAGCCATGCGATCAAAGGCGTTTCCGGCACATTCGGCGCGATCGGCCTGCAACAGATTGCCGGATCAATCAATACAAGGTGCCGCGATGGCGGCCCCGCGGTTTCGGAGGAGGATGTCGGTGCCCTGAAAGCCGAGGCGGATCGGGTGCTGGCGGAACTGGATGGCCTGGAAGACGAGATGCTTGCCAAAGAAACCAATTAGGGAAAGCCAATGTCGAACGCCAACGACAATATCCTCATCGTTGAAGACAGTGGATCGATCGCAGTGGTCTACGAATCCTGGCTGAAAAAAGCCGGTTTCGTGGCGCAGATCGTCGATACCGGCAAACAGGCTTTGGAGAAGATAAAGAGCGGCAAATTCCGTGTCGTTCTACTCGATCTGCAACTACCGGATATGAGCGGCCTCGACATTCTAGATGCGATTGCCGAACAGGGCCTCGGTGTCACGGTCGTGGTCGTCACCGCGAGCGGCTCGATCATGACGGCGGTCGATGCGATGCGGCGCGGCGCCTATGACTTCATCGTCAAACCCGCGGCCGAGGAGCGGCTGGTCACCACCACACGCAACGCCGTTGAGCGAGAGGTCCTTCAGAAGGCCGTAACGGAAATCCGCTCAAGCTATCCCGGCAGCGGCGGAACGCACGGGTTTGTCGGCAACAGCCTGCCCATGATCGCCGTTTACAAGACGATCGATGCCGTCTCCCAGTCCAATGCCAGCGTTTTCATCACCGGCGAAAGCGGAACGGGCAAGGAGGTCTGCGCAGCCGCCATCCACAAGGCCAGTCCGCGTCGCAAGGCGCGCTTCGTGGCGCTGAATTGTGCGGCGATCCCGAAGGACCTTATCGAATCCGAGATATTCGGCCATCTCAAAGGCGCCTTCACCGGGGCCACCTCGGACCGGGACGGTGCAGCGACCGCCGCTGACGGTGGAACGCTTTTCCTGGATGAAATCTGCGAGATGGACATCGCGCTTCAGTCCAAATTGCTGCGTTTCCTGCAAACCGGCACCGTGCAGAAGGTCGGCAGCGACAAAACGTCGAAAGTCGATGTCCGCGTTGTCTGCGCCACCAATCGCGATCCGGTGGTCGAGGTCGAGGAAGGGCGTTTTCGCGAAGATCTCTATTACCGCCTGCATGTCGTACCGATCGTGCTGCCGCCGCTACGCGAGCGCGGGACCGACGTGCTCGACATCGCGCGCAGCATCTTGAAGCGCATCGCTGAGGAGGAAGGCAAGACATTCGCCGACTTCACGCCGGAGGCGGATGATCTGTTGTTGTCGTATCGTTGGCCGGGCAATGTGCGTGAGCTTCAAAATGTCATTCGAAATGCGGTGATCCTCAACGATGGCGATGTCGTCGATGCCGGCATGCTGCCGATCGGCGGCGGCAAAGCTGCCGGCCCCCGGCCGCGCTCGGGACAAGACACCGCGCAGCGCGCCGATGCGGACGAGATCGTCGTCAGTCTTGCGCAGTCCTTTGCCGATATCGAACGCGAGATCATCGAGGCGGCCATTGCGCGGTGCGACAACAGCATCCCGAAGGCCTCTCAGATGCTGGACCTCAGCCCGTCGACGATCTATCGCAAGAAAGAGGCATGGGAACAGCGCTGACGTGTTTGCAGAATGCAAAACACGATTTGCATTTTTCGCAACGGTCCCATCGATACGGAATAAACCTTAATTAAAACAGACGGTTATCTCTGGCACGCTGCTTGCTCCCTGTTGGTCGAGCAAGGAGATCCATAATGAAGGTCATACGCGAAAGGCCGTGCCAGAGACGACATCATCGTGTCACCGCACCGATGCGCGTGACGCTGCCGGATGGACAGACGCTTCAGGCGAGCGATTGGAGCCTCGGCGGGCTGCGCCTCGATGGCACGCGCGGATCGCTGCCGGCGGCCGGCAGCCAGATGCATCTGGCATTGGAATTGCCGTTTCAAGGGTTCAACATTTCCTTCGACGTTGCCGTCGCCGTCATACGGACGGAGGGGGCGTCAGGGACGCTGGTGGTCGAGTTCCTTGAGCTTGGCGAGCGAGAACATGATCTGATGAAGCATTTCATCGACGATCTCGTGCGCGGCAAGATGGCGACGGTTGATGATTCCATCTGCCGTATCGACGTTCCGGTCACGCCTATTTCGACCAAGCCGGATCCGAATCCGTCCGAGGCACTTCCTGTTCGCCGCATTCCCTTCAAGACGATCTTCATGTCGCTGTTTTATACGATGCTCGGCGTTTCGGTTTTCGGCTATCTGCTTCTGCTGACCTATTCCAACACGATGCGCCTGGAGGTTGATTCCGCTGTCGTCTCCTCACCGCTGGCCACCGTCAAAATGCCGATGGACGGGTTGCTTGTGCCCGTCCGGTTGCGGGTCGATGAGGAAATCCAACAGGGTCAGGCGATCGCCCGAATCGTCAACACCAAGCTGGAGTCGGAGCTCGACGACCGCAAGATCGCCTTCGAGCAGGCAAAGGCCCGGCTGACGCGCGCTCAGGAAAAATATCGCATCGAGTCGGAACGGATGAAGCTCTATCAGGTGATCAACCGGACCGACCGACAGATTGCGGAAGCCCGGCTTGACGCGGCGCGCGAGGCGCTGGCGGCCGCAGATGCCGGTTTCGAGCGGCTCGCCGGATTGAAGGACAAGGGACTGATCACCGCGAGCAAGTTCGATGAGGCTGGGCTCCGTCGCGCCGAGGCCGAGTCGCGTGTGCGGGAAGCCGAATACGCGCTGGAACGGACAGCCGTCATGGATGCCACATCCGAGCGCCGCTACTACAACCACAAGGAGTTTGTCAGCGACCTGGACATGCTCGCACTGGAAATCGAGGAGGCTGCAAGCGACGTCAAGACGGCGCAAATGCAACTGGAGAAATACGAAACGCTGCGCGCCAGCCTGACCATCACGGCACCCTTCGACGGGCGGATCGTCTCTGTCAGTCAGCCGGGCGGCATGACGGTGTTGCGCAACGAGCCTCTCTTTACCATCGAGCAGCGGCAGGCGCCGACCGTCACCGCCTTTCTGGATCAGAAACAAGTGCTTTCGGTCGGTCTGTCCGACAATGCGAGCGTCTATTTCCCGTCACCCGGGCGCAGTGTCGAAGCGACTGTGGTCAAGATCGACCGCAACTCGGCATTCCTCAATTCCGACGCCTCCCGCTATGTCTGGAAGGAGGGCAAGGAAAAGTCGGCGGCTGTGTCGCTGATGATCGATGCGGCCGAATATGAGCGCGGCGAGGTGCGCAGCGGCCTGCCAGCCGTCGTCGTTTTTCCGCGCCGCCGCAGCAACGACATCGTGCACGCCATCGTATCGGCCGTCGGTCTGCCGATCGGCGGAGCGCGGGCTGATGGTTCTGTCACGGAAGAAGGAATCGACCGTGCGGCCGAAGGAGGGCGCGATGGCTACTCGATTTGATACGGCCCTTGCGCTCGACGATCCGACACAGTGGCCCAAGGGCTGGCAGAAATGGACGCCGGCGATCCTTTACAAGACGGTCGTTTACATCGCCATCTGTGTGGCGCTGATCCTCACGGTCCCCAATTCCATCTTCGATGCTAAAGCGGGTGCAATCACCTTTACGATCGGCCTGCTCGGACTGTGGCGCTACGGCTGGTGGTTCACGCATGCGGTGCGCGCGGTGATTTACGGCCGTTTCGTCTATCCGCGCATGCGGCGTCAGGGGGAAGAGATCTGGAAATCGGGCTGGCGGCCCCGTCACCTTCATTTCATGATGACGACCTACCGGGAGCATCGCGAAATCACCGAAATGGTGGTTCGTTCTATCGTCAAGGAAATCAACGCATCCGGCGTGCCCGGCACCATTTGGCTCGGATCCTCTGACCGTTATGACGAGGATATCATCGTCGATTTTCTGCAGCGCGAGGCCGCCGACGCCGACATCACCCTGCGCATCATCCGCCAGAACGTTTCCGGCAAGCGTGCCGCCATCGGGCTGGTTCTGCGGGCGATGTGCCGCCTGCCGGTGCTGGACGACGACCTGGTCATCTTCATGGACGGCGACTTCGTTCTCGCCGAAGGCGCGATCGGCCGGTGCATGCCGCTCTTTCGGCTTTATCCGGATCTGCAGGCCTGCACGACGGATGAGGAAGTGATCTGCATCGGTCCTAAATGGATCGAGACCTGGCTCAAAATGCGGTTCGCGCAACGCCGGCTTGCCATGCAATCGCATTCCCTGTCCGGTCGTGTTCTGACCCTGACGGGACGGATGTCGGTGTTTCGGGCCAAACACCTCAAACAGCTCGAGTTCATTCGTCTGCTGGAGGCCGATCATCTGGAGCATTGGCTGTGGGGCCGTTTCCGCTTTCTGTCCGGCGACGACAAAAGCACCTGGTACTACATGCTCAAAAACGGCGCGCATATGCGCTATGTGCCCGATGCGCTGGGCTACACCATCGAGGTCATCGAGGGCTCCGGCATGGATCGGATGGTTCAGAATTTCCGCCGCTGGTCCGGCAACATGCTGCGCAACGGCTCCCGGGCCATCGCGCTTGGGCCGCGCGCCATGCCGTTTTTTATCTGGTGGTGTCTTGTCGACCAGCGCCTGTCCATGTGGACCATGCTGGTGAGCCCGATGCTGGCGGTTTCGGCGGCGTTCCTGGTCGGTTTCAGCTATCTGCTTTCCTACGTGATTTTCATTGCGCTCAGCCGTCTGCTGCTATCGCTTATTCTGTGTACCTATTCGCGCAAGGTGGAGTTGTCTTACTCCTGGATCCTCTATCTCAACCAGCTGATCAACGCCTCGGTGAAGGTCTATTGCATCTTCCGCCTTTCCAAGCAGCGCTGGTCGAACCGCGGCAACCAGACGGCCGGCATGAACGGCGACAGCCTCACGGCGATGGCGCGTAACGGCATGGCTGCGTGGTGCACCGCGGTGGCCGTCGCGCTGCTGTTCGTCGGGACGACCCACTATTCGAAGCTGATCGATATTCCGACAGGCGTTGCGTTTCGGGAGTTCGCCCGGCTCTTCCTATGATCCGGCGAGGCGGGCCAGCGACCAGGCAAGCGCGTGGTGGGTGATTACGATGTCCCGGTTCAGGACCGCCGCATCGAGCTGTGCGGGGCTCAGCTCCATCATGGTCATTTGCTCATGATCGCCGGAGATCGGTGACCCGGTTTGCTGGCAACCGGTTGCCACATAAAAGTTGCCGACGCATCCGCGTTGGTTCCCGTTGTCGGTAAACTCGCCGAGATGGCGCAGCGACGGGGTCTTCAGGGCCGTTTCTTCAAAGAGTTCGCGTCGGCAGGCCTCAATCGGCGCCTCGCCGGCATCGACAAAGCCCGCGGGAAACGTCAGAGAGACCCGCCCGGGCCCGTGCTTGTACTGGCGTATCACGAGCACATTGCCGTTTTCGAGGAATGGCACGCACACCACGAAGGGGCGAAGGTGCACCTGATAGAAGTCGTCCAGCACTTGACCGCTGCCGGTTTCGACCGACTGGCGCTTGACGGACAGGTAGGGCGGCGCCTCGAACACCGTCTCTTCCTTCAGGATACGCCATTTCTCCATCGCGCTTGCTTCCTTTTGCTATTTGCGGATCGGCGATTGCAATCTGCGAAACTTCAAGTCCCTCAGATCGAAGGACGTTACTCTAACCAATTGAAATAAAAAGAATATCGATGATGGCACGCGGCTTGCTCTTATCAAGGCAAACCCACTTGGAGCACTGCCATGCGGCCCGCAAAGAAAACCGTTCGACGCAATTGCCTCGCCTTATTCGCATTCAGCTTGTGTGCCGCGCTGGTGGCCGGTGCCATGCCGGCGCTGTTGACGTTGACGGTTGATCCTTACGAACTGATCAGTGACCGCTCCCGTCCGACATCCATATCGGAGCTGGCCGAGAAAGACCACTATCCGCTGTGGAAGTTGGCTCGCTATGCACCTGGGCGTCATGACACGGTCGTTCTCGGCGACAGCCGTGCCCGCGCCCTGCGCGACAAATACTGGCACGAGATCGGCATGCCCGGCGCGATCAACCTGGCCTATGGCGGTGCGACGGTCCCGGAGATTTACGAGACCTTCAATCTGATCAAGGCGGATCCGTCCATTCGCAATTTCGTGGTCGGCATTCAACTGCGCAGCATGGACGAGTCCCACAAAGGCGGCATGAACCGGGTGCCCGAGGCCGTCGGCCTCCTCGACGACCGTATCGCCTATTTGAAGAACTGGTCCGTCGCCAAAACCGCCCTGAAGGTTTTCAAGGCGGAGAACCCGGAGATGGTGGAGCGGTTGGAAACCCTGCGGCCGACGCTTGTCGCAGCCGCCGATGCCGCTGAACTCGGCCCCGAGGGGCGGGTCTCGCTGCGCACGTTGCTATCGCCCGAAGTCTGTTTTGCCTGCGGGTTGCCGCGAGACCTGCGTCCGCTGCCACGTCGTCGCGGATACGGCCAATATGATCTGGCAGGGCTGCCGTTGTGGGATGGCCGCGGTCTGTCCACCGGTTGGAGCATGACGTTCGCGCCGCGCCACATGGCCCTTTACGACGTAACGCTCGTGGACCGTGTCCTGCCGGCAAAGATGCAGCGGCAAATTGACCGCAATGGTCCCGCCGATTGGCGCGGCTTCACATTGTCAGCGCGCTATTGGAGCTACCTTGAAGAGATGGCGGCCTGGGCAAGGCGGAATGGCAAGAACATGATCTTTGTCATTCCGCCGACCGTCGCCGAGATGCAGGCCACCATCCAGCGCCACGGTTTGGCCGATCTCAACATCGCACTCCGCGTCGAGCTGGCGAAACTCGGCACTGTCGTGGACTTCGACTACCCGAACGCGCTGACGGACACACCGGAGAATTTCTCCGACGCCTATCATTTCAGACCGACGGTCGCGCGCGCCATGGTCGGTGAGCTTGCCCTGCGCCTGTCGGATGAGGAAGCGGTCGCTAAGAGGGTGGCGAAAAGGCGCGGGCCGATGCGCTGTCCCGATGCGGACGCCGATCCGGCCGCGCTTTCGATCACGGAAAATGTCGTCATGGCGGATGAAAGCAACTGCCGCATCTGGTCCCGGAGGGCACTGTAATGACACAACGGAGACAATCAAGACGCATGGGCGCCAAAGCCGTTGCCGCGACGGCTGTCGCTCTCGGGCTGGCGGCATCGGCGGCGGTCCTCATCGCCTGGCCCGACGGCAAGCAGGTCGCAATCGACCCGGCCGCAATCGGTGATCTGAAGCAGGCCGCCCTGCTTGCCAAGCAGGGTTCCTGGACGGAATCGGCGCAGTTGATCGAAACCCATCTGACGACCGATAACCCGCAGGCGAAGCTGGAATACGCCTTGCTGCTGACCCGAGGTTGGGGTGTCGAACGCGATCTCGAACGCGCGCGTCAATTGCTGCTGCAGGCCGTAGCCTATGACTTTCCGAAACGGGGCAGGGCGGCGTTTGAGCTCGGCCGGCTGTATAAGGCGGCCAGCGGCGAAGACTGCACGCGCATCGCCTTCGAGTGGTTCATGAAGTCCGCTGGATGGGACTATACCAAGGCCCATCTGGAACTCGGCAAGGCCTTCCGCAAGGGGCTTGGCGTTGTGGCCGACGCCGACCAGGCGATGAAACATTACCGCATCGCGGCAGCGAGCGGTTCGGCGGCAGCCATCTGGTCGATGATCGAGATGGCGGAAAAGGGAACGGCGGTCAGCGAACCGAATCTGGAGCGCGCCCGTGTCCTGGCGGGCGAATACCTGCCGCGTCTGGAGGCCGAAGCGCGCGGCGGCAATGCCTATGCAGCCCGCTCGCTGGCCCGTCTCTGTCTCAAGGGGACTGTCCTGCAGCGCGATACCGGCGTTGCCAGCCGATGGCTGCGCGAGGCGGCAGGCCTCGGCGATCCGGCGGCGATGCATGATTTGGCACGGCTGATGATGAAAGGCGGCGACGGTTCGCAGGAGGCCGACGCCGTGCTCGATCTGATGCGGGAAAGCGCGCGTCGCGGCTATGGCGGCGCGATGACCGCGCTCGGCCGGCTGCACCTCAAGCAGGCATACGGATTGACGCGCGAGGAAGCCGTTGTCTGGCTCCGCCGCGGAACGGATGCCGGCCACGCTGGCGCCATGGAAGAACTGGCGCGTCTCCATCTCAACGGCGTGCTGGTGGAATCCGATCTCTCGGAAGCAGAGCGTCTCGCCCGAATGGGGGCGAAGTTGCGCCATGACGGCGCGATCCGGCTGCTTGAAGAAATCCAACGCAAAACAGGCGAGACGGCTGAAACGGCCGGAGACGCTGAATCAAAGACACGGGGTTAGGGCAATGGTCTTCAGCTCATTGGAATTCATTTATCTGTTTCTGCCGCCGGTTCTTGTCGGTTTCTACGTGCTGCGGGCTTTGCGGCTGGAAAACGCGATCATCTGGTGGCTGATCGTCGCGTCCTTCATCTTCTATGCCTGGTGGAGCCCGCCGCATCTGCTGCTTTTGTGCGGGTCGATCCTGGTCAACTATATGGTCCATAGGCTGCTGCTGAAGCGGCGGTCGAGGGCGCTGCTGGTCGGCGGTATCGTTTTCAATCTCGGCCTGCTGGCCGTGTTCAAATATGCCGATTTCCTGATCGGGAATGTCAACGGCATCGCCAATCTGGAGATGACGGAACTGGGCCTCGTGCTGCCGCTGGCGATCTCCTTTTATACGTTCCAGCAGATTTCCTTCCTGCACGACACCTGGATATCCCGCATCAAGAGCTGCGACTTTAAGCGTTATGTGCTGTTTGTGACGTTTTTCCCGCAGTTGATCGCCGGTCCGATCGTCACCCAAAAGGACACGATTCCGCAGTTCCGCCTGTCGGTGTTCCGCAACCGCACCATGCTCAACCTTGCGGTCGGTTCGACGCTGTTCTTTATCGGGCTTTTCAAGAAGATCGTGCTGGCCGATGGCATCGCTCCGATCGCCAACGTTGTGTTCGGTATGGCCGATGACGGCCAGATGGTGCCGGTGACCGCCGCCTGGCTGGGTGCGCTCGCCTACACCTTCCAGATCTATTTCGACTTTTCTGGCTATTGCGATATGGCGCTCGGCCTGGCGCGTCTCTTCGGCATCCGCCTGCCGATCAATTTCAACTCGCCCTACAAGGCCTTGAGCATCGTCGATTTCTGGCGCCGCTGGCATATCTCGCTGTCCCGGTTCCTGCGCGACTATCTCTACATTCCGCTCGGTGGCAACCGGTCGGGCCTGCTGGGCCGGCACGGCAATCTGATGCTGACAATGCTGCTTGGCGGCCTTTGGCACGGTGCCGGATGGAACTTCGTGCTTTGGGGCGCGCTGCACGGCAGCTATCTGATCGTCAACCAACTGTGGAGCGACTCGGCCCTCGGCAGGACGACAAGGGCGCTTGTTCCGGCCACGCTCTATAGCGGTCTGAGCTGGGCGGTCACCATGCTCGCGGTCATTGTGGCCTGGGTGTTCTTCCGTGCCGAAACCTTCGATGGCGGCATGATCATCCTGCAAAGCATGGCGGGCCTTTCGCACGCGGTCGCGGCCGAGTGGTTCGACATCCTGCCCAACAGCGATCACGTGCCCGCATTGCTCGCCCTCATGCTTGCCATTGTGCTGTTGCTGCCAAATGGGCCTGAGCTGACCGAGAACTACCGACCGGTTCTCTTTACGGCGCGGGAACTCGTGCGCAGCGGCGCTGGCCGTCTGCGGTTCCGCTGGGCGCCGACACCCGCCTGGGGGCTGGCGATCGCCTTCGTGGGATCCGCCTCTCTCATCCAGATCTATCGGCTGAACGATTTGACCGAGTTCATCTATTTCAACTTTTAGCGGCGAACCGCCCGTCGCCGCGGGGGCGGGTCGGCCTTTCGAGGCCGGCCCGCCTTTTTCATTGTGGGCGCCAGCCTTCGCATTTTGCGAGACGGCCCTTTTCACATCGCAACGATACGACGATGCGGACAAGGGCGTGAAAACGCTAAATACATGAAAGAATTGAATAATTCGTTCTGGCACGATCCTTGAAACACCTATGCCAGTTCCTCTAGACCTGAAAGGTGAGCACAATGAACGTACTGGTAAACGAGACGCAGTTTCAAAACTCTGTTCCGGTCCTGCGGCTGGTTGAAGCCAAATCCCGGATCTCCGTTATCGGCCTGGGCTATGTCGGCGCCGTATCGGCGGCCTGCTTGTCGAGCCTCGGTCATCGTGTGGTCGGCGTCGACATTGATCCGGCAAAGGCACAGATGATCGCAGACGGCCATTCTCCGATCCACGAGCACGATCTGGAGAGGCTGCTGACGGAGGGCGTGGACCAGGGCCTGATTTCGGCGACCACCAGCATCGTCGAGGCGGTCGCAGAGACCGATGTGACCTTCGTTTCGGTCGGCACGCCGACGGCGCCGGACGGTGGCTGCGACTTTACCTATATCCGCGCCGCAGCGCAGGCCATCGGCGAGGCGCTGTCGCGCAAAGACGACTATCATGTCATCGTCATGCGTTGCTCGGTTCCGCCGGCGTCAACATTGTCCGTCATGGTGCCTGAAATCGAAAAGGCCTCCGGAAAATCCATGGGCGACGATTTCGGTATCTGCTTCAATCCCGAATTTCTGCGCGAGGGGACCGCGGTCGCTGACTTCAATGCACCGCCGAAGACCGTGATCGGTGCAAACGATCTGTTCGCGGCCGAAGTGGTTGCCGATATCTACCGTCCGATCGACGACAATCCGATCATGACGACGATCGAGGTCGCCGAGATGGTCAAATATGTCGACAATGTCTGGCATGCCACCAAGGTCTGTTTCGGCAACGAAGTCGGCCGCGTGTGCAAGCCGCTCGGCGTCGACAGCCATGCCGTGATGGACATCTTCGTGCAGGACACCAAGCTGAACCTCTCACCCTACTATCTCAAGCCCGGCTTCGCCTATGGCGGCTCCTGCCTGCCCAAGGAAGTGCGTGCCGTGGTCCATCTGGCCGAACAGGTCGGTGTCGAAACGCCGCTTTTCTCCAGCCTGGCCGAAACCAATGACCAGCAGGTCGAATCGGCGATCGACATGGTTCGCAAAAGCGGCGCCAAGCGCGTCGGCTTTCTGGGACTGGCATTCAAGGCCGGCACGGACGATCTGCGCGAGAGCCCGATCCTGGAGGTCATCAACCGACTGATCGGCGAGGGCTGCGAAGTCCAGGCCTACGATCCGGCTATCAATGCCGACACGCGTGTCGACAACCAGTTCGACTACGTGCGCCATGTCTGCCCGCATCTTGAGCCGACGGTCGCGGCGCTGCCGGACCTGCTGCAGAGCAACGGCCTCGACGTGATGGATGGCTGCGATGTCGTCGTCGTGGCGCAGAACACCCCGGAAATCCGCCGGGTCGTGGCCGAACGGCTGGGTAAAGTGGAGATCATCGATCTCGTGCGGCTGTTCACCAAGAACCCGAGCTTCGAGCGCTATGAAGGGATTGGCTGGTAAAGCACTTCGATCCTTTTGGTCACCTTTCGGCGGGAAGCCCCTCGGGGCTTCCCTTTTCTTTGAAACCAGCCTATTGCCCGTTCCTCAGGGTGCCTTTCCAGCGCGATGGCTTCGCGGTAAAACGGTCGAAACCAAATCCGCGACTACGTCGCGCAGACCGGGGGGACGACCGTGACAGAGAGTGCCATCCGCAATCCGAACAATCCCGATCATTTCATGCAGTTGGATCGGCTCGACCAGCGCGTGCGCGTCTCGCTGGGCGGCGAGGAGATCGCCGTGACCGACCGCGCTCTGCGGCTTCTGGAAGCCGGGCGCCGCCTCTATCAGCCGCAATACTATATCCCCGAACAGGACATTTCAGCGCGACTCGTCAAGACGTCGAAAGTGATCCATTGTCCGCTGAAGGGCGATGCCGCCCATTTCGATGTCCATGGCGACGACGGCCCGCGCGCCCACGAATTGGCGTGGTCGTATCCGACGCCGTTCGAGTTCGCCGACGCGCTGGCGGGCCATGTCGCCTTCGACCCTCGACGTGTCACCATTGTCGTCGAGGCGGCGGACTGATCCGATCGGCGTTTCCGAGGCGGCCGACCGCCGGGAGAGAGGGACAATGCAGGATTTCGAATCGATTTATCGCATAGCGGCCGACCGCAAAGGCGGCACGGAGACCTTTGAGCAAACGTTGTCGATGCCGACGGACGCGCCAACACTGGCAGCGATTCCTGATGACCGCTGGCTTTCGACAATGAGCAAATGCGTGTTCCAGTCCGGTTTCAACTGGAAGGTGGTCGACAACAAATGGCCGGTGTTCGAGGAGGTGTTCCACGGCTTCGACATCGGTCGCACGGGGTTCATGACGGACGAGGATATTGGCAACCTTTTGAGCGATGCGCGCCTTATCCGACATGGCAAGAAAATGGTGTCGATCCGCGACAATGCCCGGTTCCTGGCCGATCTCGCCGAGCAACACGGCACGGCGGCGCGTTTTTTCGCCGAATGGCCGACGGACGATTACATCAGTCTGCTTGCGGTGCTGAAGAAACGGGCCGCGCGCCTCGGCGGGAACACGGGCATGTATTTCCTGCGTTTCATGGGCGTCGACAGTTTCATCCTGTCGCGCGATGTCGTTGCTGCGCTGATCAGGGAAGGGGTGGTCGACAAGGCACCGTCATCGAAGCGCGACCAGGACAAGGTGCAGGCGGCTTTCAACGCCTGGCGCTCCCAATCCGGCCGGCCCCTCACACAAATCAGTCGCGTGCTGGCCTGCTCGGTGGGCGACTGACACCGTCGCCAAGAAGCCGCGCGATCGTGGCATGGAACATCGCGGCCCCCGAGGCGATCAGTGCGTCCGGGAAATCATAGTCCGGATTGTGGAGGGCCGGCGTTTGAGTCCCCGCGCCCAGGAAGAACATCGCCGAGCGCGCCTGGCTGGCATATTCCCCGAAATCCTCCGAGAAGCGCATCGGCTCGTCACAATCGGGCACCGGGAACCCGCAGGCCTGCGCCGCTCGCCGATAGTGCTCGATCAGGCCGTTATCGTTCACACAGGCATGAAAGACATCGTCAAAGCCAATGTCGCAGCCAAGCGCGTGGACCGCGGCCAGATCTTCCGCGACGGCGCGTGCGTCGGCGATCAGGCCGTCCATCGCCACGTCGGTGACCGATCGCAGCGTTGCCCAGATTTCGGCGTGGCCGGGCGCGATCCCGAATGCCTCTTCGCCCAGCTTCGCGTGTACGACCGTCACCAGTGCGAAACCGTCATTCAGACGGCCCGGCCGTGACAGGCTGTTCAGCCCCTCGATGCACTCGGCCATCGCCAAGGCCGGTGAACGTCCGGTCTCGGGCATGGAGGCATGCGCCGTTTTGCCGGAAAAGCGGATGCGCATGCCGCGCGAGGCACAGTTGACGTGGCCGCTTTTCAACAGCACCTGATGCAGCTCGTGTCCCGGCAGATTGTGCAGCGAGAGGGCATAGTCCACCGCCAACGCCTGAAAACGCGGGTCGGCGACGACCGCGCGGGCGCCCTTGCCATTCTCTTCCGCCGGCTGGAACAGCAGCACGACACGGCCTTGTCTGGGGCGGACGTCGTGCAGCGTGGACGCAAGGGCGAGCATGATGGCCATGTGACCGTCATGGCCACAGAGATGAGCCTTTCCCGGCGTGCGCGAGCGATGGTCGTGATCGCCGGTCTCCGTGATGGGCAGGCCATCCAGCTCACAGCGGACCAGCACCGCCGGTCCGGGTGCACCGCTCTCGTAGATCGCGGCCAGTCCCGTGCCGCCGAGACCATCGATCAGCGTGTCCGCGTCGAAAGCGACCAGATGCTTTGCGACCGCCGCCGCAGTCGCGTGTTCCTCGCCGGAGAGTTCCGGCATGCGATGCAGGTCCCGTCGGATGTCTCGAATGGTTGCCAGCCTTGCATTCGACAGCGTTGCGTCCAAGGAAGGCCTCCGTGTCTCGACGTTATCCGGCCGTTTACAGCGGAACCCAGGCGGCGTCCTGCATGGAGGAACGCACACAGGCGTCGATGAAGCACATGCCGAGAAAACCATCCTGCACCGTTGGAAAGACAACGTCCTCCGGAACCCGGCCGCCTTCGACACGAAGGGCGCGAATGGCGGTAGCCGCTTCGGTGTAGATGTTGGCAAAACCTTCCAGATAACCCTCGGGTTGCCCCGGCGGCACGCGCGTTACCCGCAAGGACGCCGCGTCGGCGCCGGCGCCGCCGCGCGTCAGCAGTTGTTTCGGTTTGCCGAATGGCGTGTACCACAATTGATTGGGGTGTTCCTGCTGCCATTCGAGGCCGCCGGCTGCCCCATAGACGCGCAGTTTCAGCGCGTTTTCGTTGCCCGGCGCAACCTGGCTCGACCACAGCAGGCCTTTGGCCGACCTTTCGTCGCCCACCGGTTTAAAGCGCAGCATCACGTGAGCGTTGTCGTCCAGCCGCCGGCCTTCGACGAAGGCGTCGAGATCGGCGGCGAGGCTTTCCGTTTCCAGCCCGCTGACGAAGCTCGCCAGGTTCCAGGCATGGGTGCCGATGTCGCCGATGCAGCCGCCGGCGCCGGACCGGGCCGGATCGGTGCGCCAGGCGGCCTGTTTGTTTCCGGAGTCCTCTGTCCGTTCCGTCAACCAGTCCTGTGGATACTCGACCTGGACCAGGCGGATGGGACCGAGTGCGCCTTCGGCGACCATCTGGCGGGCCTGCCGCACCATCGGATAGCCGGTATAGTTGTGGGTGAGAACGAAAAGCAGACCGCTCTCGTCGACCAGTCTGACCAGCCTTTCGGCGTCTTCGAGGGTCGAGGTCAGCGGCTTGTCGCAGATGACGTGGATGCCGGCTTCCAGGAACGCTTTGGCGACCGGAAAGTGCATATGGTTCGGTGTGACGATGGCTACCGCCTCGATGCCGTCCTCGCGGGCCGCCTCTGCCCGTGCCATCTCCTCATAGGACGCATAGCCGCGATCCGGTGCAAGCCCCAGTTCGGCGGCGGATGCTCTTGCCCGCTCGGCATCGGAAGACAGCGCGCCGGCGACCAGATCGTAATGCCCGTCGAGCCGCGCGGCGATGCGGTGAACCGCTCCGATGAAGGCGCCCTGGCCGCCGCCGACCATACCGAGCCGAACCGGCGCTGCCGTGTTCTGTGCGTGTGCGGCACTGACCATCTAATCCTCCTCGATGCCGAGCATCCGCCTGATCTGCGACCGGTCGACATCACCACCGACGAAGTCGTCGAAGGCGGTTTCGGTCACCGCGATGATGTGGTCGGCGATGAACGGTGCGCCCTCCGCCGCGCCCTGTTCGGGATGTTTGAGACAGCACTCCCATTCGAGCACGGCCCAGCTGTCATAATTGTATTGCGCCATTTTGGAGAAAATCGCGGGGAAATCGACCTGGCCGTCGCCGAGCGAACGGAAGCGTCCGGCGCGCTCGACCCAGCCTTGATAGCCCGAATAGACGCCCTGCCGGCCGTCGGGATTGAATTCGGCGTCCTTGACGTGAAAGGCCGAAATTCGCTCGTGATAGATGTCGATAAACGCCAGATAGTCGAGCTGCTGCAGCAGGAAATGCGACGGATCGTAGTTGATCCGGCACCTTTCGTGACCGCCCACGGCGTCGAGAAACATCTCGAAGGTCGCGCCGTCGAAGACGTCCTCGCTGGGGTGGATTTCGTAAGCGACATCGACACCATGTTCGTTATAGACGTCGAGAATCGGTGTCCAGCGCCGGGCGAGTTCACCAAAAGCTTCCTCGATCAGGCCGGGCGGCCGCTGCGGGAATGGGTAGAGATAAGGAAAAGCAAGCGATCCGGTGAACGACACCGATACGTCGAGGCCGAGATTGCGCGACGCCTTGGCCGCATGTTTCATCTGCTCGACGGCCCAGGCTTGGCGGGCCGTCCGATTGCCGCGCAGCGCCGTCGGCGCGAAGGCGTCGAACTGGCTGTCATAGGCCGGGTGCACGGCGACGAGCTGACCGATCAAATGGGTCGCCAGTTCGGTGATCTCGACACCCGCTTCGGAACAGATGCCGGCGACCTCGTCGCAATAGTCCTTGGACGCCGCCGCCTTCTCCAGATCGAAAAGCCGGTCGTCCCAGGCCGGAATCTGGACGCCCTTGTAGCCGAGATCGGCCGCCCAGGTGGTGATCGCCGGTAGCGTATCAAAAGGTGCCGCGTCGCCGGCAAACTGCGCGAGAAATATGGCGGGGCCCTTGATGGTGCTTGGCATGCGTCACTTCTCCCAATCCTGGCCGGCATTGCCGGCCGGCCGTCAGGCCATGAGCGCTCTGGCTTCCTCGGCGCCGAGCGGTGCCGGCCGGTCGCAAGTCGTTTCGATTGTCACAAATGCACCGGTCTCGCCCGATTTCAAGATCGCGGTCATGACATCGACCACGTGCAGGGCGAGTTCCAGGGAACAGCGATGCGGGCGGTCCTGGGCAATGGCCTGCGCCATATCCGCAAGGCCCGCGGCGCGGTAGTTGGCGAGCATGTTGTCGCCATGCCGTTCATTGGGGACGCCGAAGGGATGCTCCCATGTGGGTCGTTCCGCTGCGTCGTCGCCGCCATGCACGAGTTCGACCGTGCCTGCGAAGAAGTTCGGATCGGGCACGAAGATCGAGCCGTTCTCGCCATAGAGCTCCATCGGCGCGTGGCCGTGCCGCCAGACATCCCAGCTTGCACCGAGCGTGATCGTCGCGCCGTTGTCGCACTCCAGAAGGGCGTGGACGGTTGTCGGCGTTTCCACTTTGATCTTTTCACCCCGCCGCGGTTCCGAGGTAATTGTGCGTTCCGGCGCCGGGATCGACGCGATCGCGGCGACACGTCTGACCGGACCGATCAATTGTACGAGATTGGTGATGTAGTAGGGGCCGATGTCGAGCACCGGCCCGGCGCCGGGCTGAAAGAAGAAATCCGGATTGGGGTGCCAGTGCTCCATGCCGTGGCCCATCACATGGCAGGTGCCGCTCGTCACCGCGCCGATCGCGCCGCTGTCGATCAGTTGCCGGGCAAGCTGGTGGGCGCCGCCGAGAAACGTGTCGGGCGCCGAGCCGACGCGACGTCCGGCGCTCTTCGCAAGGCCGGCCAGTTTGCGGCCCTCGTCGACAGACAGCACAAAGGGCTTTTCCGAATAGACATGTTTGCCGGCCTCGAGGATCATCTTCGAGACCTCGAAATGGGCAATCGGAACGGTGAGGTTGACGATGATGTCGATATCGTCAGCACCAAGCAGCCGCTCGATCGTGTCGGCGCGCAGATCGAATTCGGCGGCGCGCGCCGTGGCGGCCTCGTGGTTCAGATCGGCACAGGCGCGCATCTCGATGCCGGTAAACAGCGGTGCAAGCCGCATATAGGCGGCCGAGATATTGCCGCAACCGATGATGCCGATTCCAAGATCCGCCATGTCAGGCCTCCTCAAACGCGCGCAACGCCGCAATGGAGCGGGATGCGAAACGGTCACAGTCGCTGGGATTGTCATGCTCCGCCACAAAATAGCGGGTGCCGGATCTTTCCGTAAGTGCCGCCATGAGTGCGCGCCAGTCAATGACTCCATGTCCGACATCGGCCCAGCCATCCTCGTCGTCTGCGGTTCCCTCAGGCGCGATGTCTTTCACATGGACAGCGGTGATGCGCGGGCCGTAGCGATCGATCCAGTCCATCGGATCTCCGCCGCCGCGCACGATCCAGGCGACATCGGCCTCCCAATCGATGTCGGGCGCGGCTTCGAGGATGGTTTGCTGTGGCACGCTGCCATCGGCAAGCGAACGGAACTCGAAATCGTGATTGTGCCAGCCGAACGCCCGTCCAGACGCGGCGACCCGCCGGTTGATCGCCGACAGGCGCTCCGCGAAATCGACCCATCCGGCCCGGTCGCCAGGACGCTGATCGGCTTCCAGATAAGGGCAGAAAATCGCTTTGATACCGAGCGTATCGGCGATGCGCTCAACCTTGTCGAAGTCGTTTTCCAGATCGTTGAGCGAAACATGTGCCGTTGGCATGGTCAGGCCGTTGTCGTCCAGCAGCCGGCGAAACTGTGCCGGGTTCTCGAACACGCCGCCATAGCCCTCGACCTCGGTGTAGCCGAGCGCCGCGATCCGTTTGAGGACTCTGTCCCAGGGCAGGAAGTTACGGGCGCTGTATAGCTGAAAGGAGACATTCATATCGTTTCGATTCCATCTGACCGTGTTTGCGTCAAAGCCTTGCTTCCGAGGTGGCGTCAAACAGCGACGCCGTGACCGGGTCAAAGCCGATCGCGAGCTTTTCGCCGGCACGAACAGGTTTTTGACCATCCAGGCGCACTCGAAACTCCTGGCCTGCGAGTTGCGACCAGACCAGCGTGTCGGAGCCCATCGGCTCGACAACCTCGATCTCGATCTCGGTTTTGAAAGGCTGATCGCCTGCGTCTTTGCCGACGGCGATGTGCTCGGGCCGGATGCCGAATTGAATGGGACGGTCCGTGCCATCGGTGGCGGTGTCGAAGGCGTAGCGTGATGTGTCGATGTGCAGTCCGTTGCTGGCGAATGTCGGTTTGTCGCCCATGGTCAGCGTGCCCTCGAGGAAGTTCATGCCAGGCGAGCCGATGAAGCCGGCGACATAGCGGTTGACCGGATGATTATAGATGGTGTGCGGTGTGTCCAGTTGCTGAATCAGGCCGCCGCGCATGATGGCGATACGGTCGGCGAGGGTCAACGCTTCTATCTGGTCGTGGGTGACATAGATCATGGTGTTGCTGAGCCGCTGATGCAGCCGCTTGATCTCGACGCGCAGTTCGGCCCGCAATTTGGCGTCCAGGTTCGACAGCGGCTCGTCGAACAAGAACACGTCGACGTCCCGCACCAGCGCACGGCCGATGGCGACGCGCTGACGCTGGCCGCCGGAAAGCTGCGAGGGCTTGCGTTTCAACAGCGGCTCGATCTGCAGGATTCCGGCCGCCCGGGCCACCCGCTCGGCAATCTCGGCCCGTGGCATGCCGGCATTCTTAAGGCCGAAGGACAGATTGCCCTCGACGCTCATTTGCGGATAGAGCGCGTAGGACTGGAACACCATGCCGATGCCACGGTCCTTGGGTTCCTTCCATGTCACGTTCTTGCCTTTGATGAAGATCTGACCTTCCGTGATATCGAGCAGGCCGGCGATGCAGTTGAGCAGCGTCGATTTCCCGCATCCCGACGCACCCAGCAGCACCAGGAACTCGCCGTCGTCGATGTCGAGGTCGAGGTTTTCGAGCACCTTGAAATCGCCGAAGCTGAGGGTCAGGTCCTTTATTTCGATGCTTTTCATGGCGTTACCCTTTCACGGCACCGGCGGCGATGCCGCGGACGAACAATTTTCCGGAGATGAAATAGATCAGCAGCGGCACCGCGCCGGTCAGGATCGTTGCCGCCATGTTGACATTGTATTCCTTCACGCCCTGCGTCGAGTTTACAATGTTGTTGAGCTGCACCGTCATCGGGAAGTTCTTGGTGCCGGCGAAGATGACGCCGAACAGGAAGTCGTTCCAGATGCCGGTGACCTGAAGAATGATCGCGACCACGAAAATCGGTGGCGACATCGGCACCATGATCTTGAAGAAGACACCCCAGAAACCGGCCCCGTCGACACGCGCGGCCTTGAACAACTCCATCGGCAATGACGCGAAATAGTTGCGGAACAGGAGGGTGAGGATCGGCATGCCGAAAATGGTGTGGATGAAGATCACTCCGGTCAGGGACCCGAAGATGCCGAGCTCGCGGGTGATGATGACGAGCGGATAAAGCATTACCTGATAAGGAATGAAGGAACCGAAGATCAGGATCGTGAAAAACACTTCTGCGCCGCGAAAGCGCCAGAAGGACAGCGCATAGCCATTCACCGAAGCAATGGCGATTGACACGATGACGCTCGGGATCATGATCTGGACGGAGTTCCAAAAACCGACCTTCAGTCCCTCGCAGTAAAGACCGGTACAGGCACTGTCCCAGGCTTTGACCCACGGTTCGAAGGTTACCTCAACCGGTGGCGAAAAAATATTGCCCAGCCGGATCTCCGGCATGCCTTTGAGCGATGTCATGATCATGATGTAGAGCGGCAGCAGGTAGTAGAGAGCCGCCACGATCAGCACCGAGTAGATCATGATCCGGGCCGGATCGATCATCTTGCGCGGCCGGGGGCCATAGGGTTCCTGTGCCATGGTTTCCTCCCCTAACCCCGTTTCTTCTGGCCGTATTCGAGATAGATCCACGGGATCAGGATGATCAACACGGTGGTCAGCATCACCGTCGAAGCAGCGAGCGCCTGGCCGATATTGCCGCGGGCAAACATGAAGTCATAGACGTATTTGGCCGGCACTTCGGAGGCGATGCCCGGACCGCCATTGGTCAGCGCGACGACGAGGTCATAGAGCCGGACGATGCCGGAGGCGATGATCACCAGCGTGGTAATGAACACGCCGCGCATCATCGGGATGACGACGAAAACATAGGTTTTCCATTTCGGGATGCCGTCGACACGCGCCGCCTTCCAAATCTCCTCGTCGATGCCGCGCAGGCCGGCAAGCATCAGTGCCATCACGAAGCCCGTGCCCTGCCAGATGCCGGCGATCAAAAGCGCATAGATCACCGTGTCGCGATGGGCGATGAGGTCGAAGGTGAAGCTCTCCCAACCGAGGTCGCGCACCGCCTTTTGGAGACCGAGCGTCGGGTTGAGAATCCACTGCCAAACGAGCCCGGTGACAATGAAGGACAGCGCGAAAGGGTAGAGATAAATCGTGCGGAACGTGTTCTCGAAGCGGATCTTCTGATCCATGAAGGCGGCGAGGACGAAACCGACGACGAGCGAGAAGGTCAGCGAGACGACGCCATAGATCGCGATGTTTTCGACGGATTTGTTCCAGCGCGACGTGTTGAATAGCCGATCGTACTGCGCGAAGCCGACAAACTCGTTCACCGGCAGAGCACGGGACGCGCTGAAGGAATAGATCACCGTCCACAGAGAGCAGCCGACAAACACGACAAGTGTCGTGAAAATCATCGGCATTGCCGCCACTTTGGCATTGAGATTCTTCAAATAGGGATTAGGTCTGGCGTCGTCCGCCATGACATTCACTCCTCCGGTCGCTGCCGCGGGGAGGCGGGGGCCGACCATGCATGGCCGACCCCTCGGCCGATTTCAACGGTGTCGCGGATCAGTCGGCGTATTCGACGATCTCGACATAGCGTTCCTGAGCTTCTTCGACCGACATTCCAGGATCATTGAAGAACTCGACCCAGAGATCCTCGAGCTGACCGGTCGAATCCGAAGACCAGGTCTGCTCGCCGCCGGGGAGGATGTTGTCAGGGTTCTCCAAAATGGCGAGCCCCTTCTTCATGCAATCATTGGCGGCCGCGAGATCCACATCACCGCGGATCGGGAGGGATCCCTTTTTCAGGTTGAAGTCGACCTGGACCGGCTTGGAGACCAGCAGGGACGCCATTTCAAGCTGGGCGGCAACGATTTCAGGGTTGTCCCTGGCCGGTTTGGGGAAGTAGAACGCGTCACCGCCGGTATCCAGAACCGGATAGACACCGAGGCCCGGAAGGCAGTCATAATCCTCGCCGGCCACTTTGCCGGCGACGCTGAACTCGCCTTGCGCCCAATCGCCCATGATCTGGGCCGCGGCCTGTCCGGTGATCACCATGTTCGCGGCATCGTTCCAGGCGCGGCCGACATACCCGTCATCAACCATGTCGCGCGCCGCGGCGATCGCATCGAAGACCTGCTTCATTTGCGGTCCTGCGGCGACTTCGGTGTTCTTGTCGACATTGAGTTGGCGGTAAAGGTCGACACCGCCCAGGGCCACCTGAAACACGTTGGCCATGCCGTTGATCTGCCATGGCTCGCCGCCGACGGCGAGCGGAATGACGCCGCTTTCGCGCAGCGCCGGCGCGGCGGCTACGAACTCGTCCCAGTTGGTCGGGACCGCCATGCCGTTGTCCTCGAAGACCTTGCGGTTGAGCCACATCCACTGGAAGGAGTGGATATTGACCGGAACGCAATAGATCCGCCCCTCGTAGCGGCAACTATCGAGCAGTTTCGCCGGACGGATGATGTTTTCCCAGTCTTCTTTCTCGGCGACTTCGGTCAGGTCGGTCATCAGGCCGGCCTTGACGAGATCCTCTGCGTCACGGCCCGTGTTGAGCTGCGTGGCACCCATCGGGTCGCCGCCGGAAATGCGGCTGATGATGATCGGACGGGCATTGCCGCCGCCGGCGATAGCGCCGTCCACCCAGTTGTGGCCGGTTTTGTTGAAGGCGTCGGCAAATACGGCAACGGCCGCGGCTTCGCCGCCAGATGTCCACCAATGGGTGACTTCCAAATCAACGGCGGACGCGACGCTGACCCCGCCAAGGATCGTCGTCGCAGCGAGTGCGGTCCTTAGTCCAATCATAATTTCCTCCCGTGGGCGCATCGCGTTTCAGCGCCCGTATAGCCATTTCTGGCGGTTTAACGACGCAATCGATGTCACAATTCCCAACCTTGTAATCGATTACATTCAGCAAGATGATGGGTTCATCACGGATTGTCAAGTTTTAATCGATTAAGGCCGTTCGTCACGGTGGCTTTCGTGTTTTTTGCCGTCGACCGTGTCGGTGAGATCCGCCGGGACCGATTGCTCCAGCACCAGCCTGGCGTTGCGCAGATCGTTGGCGGTGGCGCGCGCCTGGGCCTCTTCCCTATTGTAACCGTGTTCGAGCCACCGACGCACCAGGCGTTCTTCGAGGATTTCGAGCGATGCGGTGATGAAGATGCTGAGGTCGAGAAGCGCCGGCACGCGTGTCCATGGCGGGCGGTCGAGCAGCAGATAATTGCCCTCCAGAAGGACGATGCGGCATGCGGCGGAGACCGTGCGGGCGTTTTCGCGCACGGCTTCGGCCTCACGGTCGAACAGTGGGACGGACACCGGGTCGTCGGCGCTTTTGAGCCTTTCGACCAGGGCGATGAAGCCATCGACATCGAAGGTCTGCGGGGCACCCTTGCGCGCCAACAAGCCGCAACGGCGCAGGGTCGCGTTGTCCAGATGAAATCCGTCCATCGGAACAACGGCGGTGGAAAGGCCGCCGGTGTCGAGCCGTGCCGCGAGATCGGCCGCGAGGGTCGATTTGCCGACGCCGGGCGGGCCGGCGATGCCGACGAGAATCCGCTCGTGCCCCGCCGCGGCATCGATGATGGCGGCATGAAGCCGGTCCGTCACGGGTGGACTCATGCCGCCTGTGCGACGTCCGGCTCCTTCGCGCCGGTCATGAAAGCGACCGCGTCGGACATTGAATGTTCCTTCGGATCGATCACACACAGACGCCGGCCGAGGCGGTGGACGTGGACTCGGTCCGCCACTTCGAACACGTGCGGCATGTTGTGCGAGATGAGCACGATCGGTATGCCGCGCGAGCGGACATCGAGAATGAGATCGAGAACCCGCCGCGACTCCTTAACGCCAAGGGCCGCCGTCGGCTCGTCCATGATGATGACTTTGGACCCGAAGGCCGCCGCCCGGGCGACCGCCACGCCCTGCCTTTGTCCACCCGACAGCGTTTCCACCGCCTGGGTGATGTTCTGGATGGTCAGCAGGCCGAGTTCGCTCAGTTTATCGCGGGCGAACTTCTCCATGGCCGCGCGATCGAGCTTGCGAAAGACCCGTCCGAACAGGCCCTTGTGGCGCCACTCGCGACCGAGAAACATGTTGTCGGCGATCGACAGGGCAGGGGACAAAGCGAGGTTCTGATAGACCGTCTCGATGCCCGCTTTCTGCGCCGCCATCGGCGAGGTGAACTGCACCGGTTTGCCTTCCAGGCGGATCTCACCGTCGTCGGGCACGATGGCGCCGGAGATGGCTTTGATCATGGTCGATTTTCCGGCGCCGTTGTCGCCGATCACGGCCAGGATCTCGCCCGGATAGAGGTCGAAATCCGCATTGTCCAGGGCGACGACGCGCCCGTAACGCTTCACCAGGTTGCGCGCGGTCAAAATGGGAGTGGTCATATCGCTATCTTCCTGATCCATTGATCGATTGCGACGGCCGATATGATCAGCACGCCGATAAGCAGATAGGTCCATTGCGGATCGGTGCCGATCATGCGCAGGCCGAGCGAGAAAACGCCGACGATCAGCGCGCCAAACAGCATGCCGAGGATCGAGCCGCGCCCGCCGAAGAGCGAGATGCCGCCGATCACAACCGCGGTGATCGATTCGATGTTGGCGAACTGGCCGGCGGTGGGCGATACCGATCCGATGCGGCCGATCAGGACCCAGCCGGCGAGCGCGCAGATCAGGCCGGCGCAGACATAAACCGATATCAGAGTGCGCTTCACGCGCACACCAGCCAGTTCTGCGGCATCGGGGTCGTCGCCAACGGCATAGACATAGCGTCCCCAGGCGGTATGGGTGAGGATGTAGTTGATCACGAAGACAAGCAGCACCATCGTGATAACGCCGTAGGTCAGGACCGCCCCGCCGATGCTGATCTTCTCGCCGAAAAACTGAAGGATGGCCGCGTTCTGAGCAATGTCTTGACTGCGGATCGTCTCATTTTCCGAAAAGAGAAAATTGGTCGCGAGAATGATCTGCCACATGCCAAGCGTCACGATGAAGGGCGGCAGCCGCATCAGCGCCACCAGTGCCCCGTTGATGAAGCCACACAAGCCGCCGACGGCGAAACCGCACAGGATTGCCACCTCCGGCGGCAGTCCGTAGCGAAAGGTGAACTGCCCCATCACCACCGAGGAGAGCACCATGATCGCGCCAACGGACAGATCAATGCCCGCTGTGAGCACGACCAGCGTCTGGGCCGCGCCGACGAAGCCGACAATGGCGACCTGCTGCAGGATCAGCGTCATGGCGAAGGGGGAGAAGAACCGGGTGCCGATGATCAGGCCGAATATGGCGACCGACAGCACGAGAACGATCAGCGGTACCGCCGCCGGGTTCGAGTGGAGGAGGTGCTGAATCCGCTCCAGCACGGAGTGGCGGCCTTCGTCGAAGGACGCAACCTCGGTTGCACTGTCCGTGAGAACCTTCTCGAAATCCTGGCCGGTCTGGTTTTCTGCATCAGCCATTGTCGATCCCCTATCTCGGTGACGCCTGAAGACGGCACCAGCCTGCGCTAAGGATGCCGGTGTCGTCAACGCGCAAGCACGTTGCATCCCTCTCGCGGTGTGTTCGGTGGTCGGACCGGGCGCGTTCGGCGCCCGGACTGTTTTTGCTGGAAATCTAGAAACGCAGGCTTGCCGTCAGCCCCAGCACTTATCCATGCCTTCGGCCGTATCGATGGACTCCACGCCGTCCACCGGCTTGTCGGTCACCAGCGCGACCCCGGTGTCGAAGAACTCCTTGCCGGGGGTGTTTTCCGGCTTGCTGCCGTCTTGCGCCCAGGCTGCGATGGCCTCGATGCCGAGGGCCGCCATCAGCAGCGGATATTGCTGCGAGGTGGCACCGATCACGCCGTCGCGGATGTTCTGTACGCCGGGACAGCCGCCGTCGACGGATACAATCAGAACATCGCTTTCGCGGCCGACGGCCTTCAACGCCTCGTAGGCGCCTGCCGCCGCCGGTTCGTTGATCGTACAGACGACATTGATGCCCGGATCCTTCTGCAGCAGGTTTTCCATGGCCCTGCGACCGCCTTCCTCATTGCCGGCAGTGACGTCGTTTCCGACGATACGCGAATCGGTCTCGTCGCCCCATTTGTTCGGGTCTCCGAGGTCGATACCGAAGCCCTGCAGAAAACCCTGATCGCGCAGGACGCCCACCGTCGGCTGGCTGACGGCCAGGTCGAGCATGGCGATCCTGGCGTTCTGTGCGTCGGCGCCGAGTGTGGCGGCGGCCCATTGACCGATCAGTTCGCCGGCTCTGAAATTGTCGGTCGCGAAGGTCGCGTCAGCCGCATCGATAGGATCGAGCGGCGTGTCCAGCGCAATGACGAGAAGGCCCGCGTCCCGGGCCTGCTGTACGGTGGGCACGATCCCGGCGGTGTCCGAGGCGGTGAGCAGAATGCCTTTGGCACCGTCGATGATACAGGTCTCGATTGCAGCAACCTGGCTTTCGGAATCGCCGTCGATCCGGCCGGCGTAGGATTTGAGCGTGATGCCCAGTTCATTGGCCTTGGCGGTGGCGCCTTCCTTCATCTTGACGAAAAACGGGTTGGTGTCCGTCTTGGTGATCAGGCAGGCGCTGACGTTTTGTGCCTGCGCGGTGCCGAGCTGGCGACGCTGAGAGCCAAGGCGCCGAGTGTCGCGGAAATGAGTGATCGTCTCACGATATTCCTCCCAATTGAAACAGGGTCCTTATCCTTGCTGGGGCAAGGAGGTTGACCGGGTTGCGGCGGCGCTGTCTGGCTGGCTTGAGCGCCCCCGCGTCTTCGCATGCGTGCACGGTGAACGGGCCGATGATCGGCTTCGGACCGTGCAGTGGAGGCATGGCCGATCGCCTGTCGAACGTGGCGAAACCACTCAGCTTCGTCCTCCTCCAATCCGATAAGATCGCAAAGTGGAAGGCTTGTCAATAAATAAATCCATTTGACTTATTAATTGCGGGCGGCGATGATGGAGGGCGGCGGATTTGCGGATTCCCGATCAATTGAATAGGTTCCGCGCCGCAGTGACATCGGGAGGTGGTGTTTGACAAGACAGCCGGAAAACGGTCGGCCGGGCGCGACCGCACGGATGATCGATCCGGGTCGGGGATCGAACCAAACCCGGTTGCGCGCCTATAATGAGCGGCTGGTCATGTCGCTCGTACGGCGGCACGGCAGCCTGGCGAAGGCGGACATTGCCCGCCGCACAGGCCTTTCGCCGCAGACCGTGTCGGTCATCATGCGGGCGCTGGAGCGCGATTCCCTTCTGGTTCGCGGTGAGCCGGTGCGCGGCCGTGTCGGCCAGCCCTCGATTCCGATGGCGCTCAATCCGGATGCGGTGTTTTCCGTCGGCCTGAAGATCGGGCGCCGCAGCGCCGATCTCGTGCTGACCGATTTTGTCGGCCGCGTGCGCACGCAGTTGCGCGAGACCTTCGCCTACCCTTTGCCCGAACACATCGTCGCCTTTGCGGACAAAGGTCTGCGCCGGCTGATGCGGGAGTTGAGTGCGGAACAGCGCAAGCGTGTGGTCGGTCTTGGTATCGCGACGCCGTTCGAATTGTGGAACTGGCTGGATCAGGTCGGGGCACCATCGGACGAAATGGCGTTATGGCGCGATTTCGACTTCGCAGCGGCCATGGCCGACATTACCGATCTGCCGGTCGTCGTCCAAAACGATGCGACCGCCGCGTGCGGCGCCGAGCTGGTTTTCGGACGTGGCAAGGAATTCTCCGACTTCGCCTATTTCTTTATCGGCTCCTTCATCGGCGGAGGGCTGGTGCTGAACCACGCCGTTTGTCCCGGTCGCACGGGCAATGCCGGCGCCTTCGGCCCGATCATGGTGCCCGGGCCGGATGGTGAGCCGGAGCAATTGTTGAACGCCGCTTCGATCTTCGCTTTTGAGAACAGGCTGAAAAAGGCCGGGATCGATCCGTCACCGCTGTGGTTGCAGCCGGATGAATGGCCGGATTACGGCCATCTTCTGGACGATTGGATCGACGAGACGGCGCGCAACATTGCCATCTCCATCGTTTCGATCACGGCGGTGGTCGACATCGAGGCGGTCTTGATCGATGGCGGATTTCCGATCGCGGTGCGCCGCCGCATGGTTGCGGCGATCAACCGGGCGTTCGAGCGCCTCGACAGACAGGGCATCCGCGAACCGGTGATCATGGAAGCCTCGGTCGGCAGGGAGGCACGGGAGATCGGCGGTGCCACGCTGCCGATTTTCGATCGCTATATGGTCGATCAGAATGTGCTGGTGAAGGAACCGGCCTGAGGCAGCCGTTCTGCCAACGGACGCCTCCGCGTTATGCGCTATAGTCCGACCCCTCGGCATCGAGAAGCGCTTTCAGCTCGCTGAAATGCCGATCGCTCTGTTCGGGATAGTTTTCGATCTCGGTTGCGGTTTTGTCCGCGATCCGATCGGGCAGCACGCGTAACGGCCGTCCGGTCTGTAGCGCCCGAATATAGGTTTCGGCGGCGCGTTCGAAATAATAGAGGCGATTGAATGCCTGCGCGACGTCACGGCCGATCACCAGCACGCCGTGATTTCCCATCACCATGGCCTGGATCGCGGGGTTCTGAAGCATGCCGGCACAGCGCTCACCCTCTTCCTCGAAAGCCAGCCCGCCATAATGATTGTCAACGACGATGCGTTTGTAGAACATCGCCGTGCTCTGATTGATCGGAGGCAACGTACTGTCTTCGAGGCAGGCAAGGACGGTGGCGAATGTCGAATGCACATGCATCACGCAGCGCGCATGGGGACATCGCCGGTGGAGCGCCCCGTGCAGCCCCCAGGCCGTCGGGTCCGGGGCGTCCGGGCGGTCGAGTGTTTCGTTGTTGTCGGCGTCGAGCAACAGCAGGTCGCTTGCTTTAATGCGCGCGAAATGGCGCCGGTCCGGGTTCATCAGAAACCGCCGGCCGTCATCGTCGACGGCCAGCGAGAAGTGATTGGCCACGGCCTCGTCAAGACCAAGACGCGCGGTCCAGCGAAAGGCTGCGGCGAGGTCCACCCGTTCCTGGTGGTAGACCATGCCCGTCCGGTGACTGTCGATCGATGGTATCCGCGTCATTGCCGCGTGCTCCCGCCCGTTTGTCCGTGGCGCAGCTTGGCATCGAACAGAGCCGTTTTCCACGAAAAACGAAGCCATTGCGCGGCAAACCGGCAAAGGTAAGGGGCGCCGCTTCCACGACGCCCCTCCCGGAGCTGAGAACCCGTTCTGGCGGGTAAAGGGGGTGAACAGGCTCCCGTTTCCGGTGCACCTCGTCCGCGGCTAGATGTTCTGTGTGCCGGGGACTTGGACGGGACGCGTTGTGTCGGTCTGGGTCTTCTTTGCCTGGCCGCCGCCATCGCCGGGTTTGCGCATGGAGCGATGGCCCTTTTTGCCCTGTTTGCCGCCGCGGTCCGCCTTGGTCACGACTCCGTCATCGTTGCGGTCGTGCCGCTCGACGAAATCGCTGGTCCTTGCAGAATACTCGTCTTGATCGATCTGCAGATTGCCATCGCTGTCCAGGCGCTGGAAACCGCGGACGACGCGGCGCTCATTGGCATCCTGCCAAAACGTTGCGAACTCCTCCAGCGTGATGGCGCCACTGCCGTCGGCGTCGGCATTGCCGAAAGACTGCGCGCGGCCCTGGTCGAATTCAGCCCTGCTGATGGCGCCGTCTCCGTCCGCGTCGAAGCGTTCCATCAGGTCGGCGGCCCGGCCATGGCCGCGAGCAGGGCCGCGCCGCGTGGTGGTCGCGCCCTGTTCCTGGCTCTGGCCGGCTGCTGCCGAGCGCGCCGGCCGCGTCAGTTGGCCATCGCCATCCCGGTCCAGCCGTTCGAACATGGCGTCGGTCGCCCGGTCATACTCAGACTGTGTGACATTGCCGTCGCCGTCGCGGTCAAGCCGCTGGAACGCACGCACCCGCGGCCGCATGGAGCGTTCCGTCCAGGCCACGCGGTATTGTTCAAGATCGATCGTCTCGCCTCCGCCGGCAATGGCAGCGAAGCGCTCGACCATCACGGCGTCGACCTCGTCCTGCGTGATCACGCCGTCCTGATTGGTGTCATAACGCTCGAAGGCGCGGTTCATTGCATGTCTCTGCCCGGCCCGTTTGCCGCCTCGTTTCGAGGCGCCGGCATGGGCCATGCGCTGCTCCATTTTCGGCGTTCCGCCGGCAGCGCCCTGTTGGGCGAATGTCGGCAGGGCGGTTGCGCCCAGGAACGAGGTTGCCAGAAGGGATACGACTATTTTTCGCGCAGTATTCATCGCGACTGTCCTTTCGGTTGTTGCATCGATGCGGTAGAGCTAGGCCCAACATGTTGCGAAACGAAGGCCGCAAAAGTCGTAAACTGTCGCCAATTGTCCCGCGTCACCGGTCTGATACATTTTGTGACAATTTCCATTTTCCCAAGCTCTCCAGAGTCGCTACCTGTTGATTGCGGCGGCGTTGCTGCCGCACTCTCGAAGTGGATTTGTGATGGCCGAAACCAATCCGCACATTCTGGTCGTCGACGACCACAGGGACATCCGGGAGACGCTTGCCCGCTATCTGGTCAAGAACGGGCTCAGAGCCTCGACCGCCGACAGCGCCGCACAAGCGCGCAAGATGCTCGGCTCCTCCGCCGTCGATCTGGTCGTTCTCGACATCATGATGCCCGGAGAGGACGGTTTGTCGCTGTGCCGCCATCTGGTCGAGAGCGGCGGCGCGCCGGTCATCCCGCTGACGGCGATGGCCGAGGATACCGACCGCGTGGTGGGCCTTGAGATTGGCGCGGACGATTATGTGACCAAGCCTTTCAACCCGCGAGAGCTTCTGGCGCGGATCCGTGCGGTGTTGCGGCGGACCGCGCTGGTGCCGAAGGAGCGTGATCCCATTTCAAGTGACAGGCTGACCTTCGCCGACTGGACCCTCGATCTGGCGCGGCAACATCTCGTCGGTCCCGATACGGTGGTCACGCCGCTTTCGACCGGCGAGTTCCAATTGCTTGTCGCCTTTCTGAAGCGGCCGAAAACGGTGCTGTCACGCGATCAACTGCTCGATCTGACATCGGGACGCACGCCGAACATATTCGACCGGTCGATCGACAATCAGGTCAGTCGGCTGCGACGCAAGATTGAGGCGAACGCCAAACAGCCGGAACTGATCAAGACAGTTTGGGGCGGCGGCTACAAATTCACGGCCGATGTGGTGGATCCGGACGCATGATCTGGCGGCGCCTCACTTTGTTGCCGCGCAGCCTCGCCGGCCAGTTGATCGCGCTCATTCTCGCCGCGATCGTCCTATCGCAGGTGGTCACACTGTGGCTGTTCACCGACGAGCGGCGCGGCGCGTTGCTGGAACTGGCGGGCGGCACGGTGGTGTCGCGCACCGCCGCGTTGGTGGAACTGCTCAATGCGACCCCGCCCGAACTGCACGACCAGATCCGTCGGGCCGCCTCCAGCCCGCTGCTCTATTACTGGATTTCGGCAGCCCCGGCGCTGCGCCAAAGCGGCACCGCGCCGATGGACATGCGCATCCGACAGAACCTGCAAAGAACACTGGGTGAAAACCGCGCCATCCGCACCGAGATCGGCCGCCACATCGTGGTGCCGCGCTATCATCGGTCGCCGCAATCCGGACGCGCCAGAACGGTGGCGCAAACGAAGGAAAAGCGCACCCGCAACGTACCCCTGATCGTCGCCATGTCGGTGCAACTCGACAGTGGCCGTTGGCTCAATATGGCGGCGAGCCTCAATCTTCAGCGCAGTTCGCTGATCCGCATCTTCGTGGCGGTCGGCATGATGGCGGTCGCGGTCATCATCATTGTCGCCTTCACGGTGCGCCGTCTGACCCGGCCGCTTCACGACCTCGCGGTGGCGGCGGAGCAGCTCGGCACCGGCGGCGATGCGTCGGAGTTGAAGGAAGCCGGTCCGCCGGAGGTGCGCAGTGCCGTTCGGGCGTTCAATGTCATGCAGCAGCGTCTGACCCGGTTCATCCGCGACCGCACCGCGATGCTCGCGGCGATCAGCCATGATCTGCGTACGCCGATCACCTCGCTGCGCATTCGTGCCGAATTCATCGAGGATGAGGAAAACCGCAACCGTGTGATCCAGACGCTTGATGAGATGCAGCGCATGGTGGAGGCGACACTTGCTTTCGCCAAGGGCGAGGCCGAGCGTGAGGAGAGCCGACCGGTGGACCTGGCCGAGTTCCTCGACGCCGTCGTTGCCGACTATCAGGATATGGGCGAGCCGGTCACGCTGGCGCTGCCGGACGATGGCCGCGCCGACAGGACCGTTTTGAACTGTCGGCCGACGGCGATGCGACGTGCCCTGCGCAACCTGATCGACAATGCCCTGCGCTATGGCGTCGAGGCCGCAGTTGCCTTTCGGGTGATGGCCGACACGGTGACGATTACGGTCAGTGACAAGGGGCCGGGAATCCCCAAGGATCAATTAGAGGCGGTTTTCGAACCTTTCCTGCGGTTGGAGGCGTCGCGCAGCGAGGAAACAGGCGGCATTGGCCTCGGCCTCGCCATCGCACGGTCCAGCGTCCATGCCCATGGCGGAACACTGGTGCTTGCCAACGCGCCGGACGGCGGGCTGATTGCCACCGTGACGTTGCCGCGCACGGAGACGTAATCGGCTGAAAGACGATCAAGCGGCTGCGAGGAGCCGCCGGGCGTTCGATCTCCGCATTGCCATCGTTGTTCGATCATGGTTGCCTAAACTCTAGGCATTTGCTGTCTTCGCTGAACTCATCTCCTTTATCTTGAATCTGCCATTAATAACTGAGAATTATATATAATATAGCTTTGGGATGCTGCCTTGGAGGGGCTGCGATTTGCCTATGTCTTAGGCACATTCGCAATCAGGCTGCATTCTTCTCTTGATTCCGAAAGCGCTTTCGGAATACGGTTCCATTATGAGCAAGATCGGCCTCAAAGCGCTTTCAGAGCATCTCGGCCTGACCGAAGGCACGGTTTCGCGAGCCATCAACGACTATCCGGACATTGCCGCCGAGACCCGCGAGCGGGTGAAATCGGCCGCTGCGAAACTGGGATACCGGCCGAATTCCAGCGCCCGACGGCTGGCCACCGGCAAGGCCGAATGCATCGGTTATGTGATGCCGTGGCAGGCCGGCCACATCTCGGAGCCGTTTCTGGGCGAATTGCTGGACGGGCTCTCGCAGATCGCTTCCGAACGGCAATGGGACCTGAGCCTCGCCGTCTCCCGCTCCGCGCAGGACGAGTTATCGATCATTGCGCGTATGGCGCAATCGGGCCGCGTGAGCGGCGTGGTGATCACCCGCATCATGACCCACGATCCGCGCATCGAGAGGTTGCGCAAACTCGGCATTCCTTTCGTCGCGCACGGTCGATCGCTCGAGAGCGACGATCACGCCTGGTTCGACATCGACAATGCCGCCGCGCTCGGCGAGGCGGTGGATCATCTCGTCGGGCTGGGCCATCGGGCTATCGCCCATATTCATGGGCCGCTCGACTACAATTTCTCGGTTTCCCGGCGGGCCGGCTACCGCCGCGGTCTGCTGGAAAACAATCTCGACCTCAACCCCGCCTGGGAGGCGAAGTCGGATATGTCGGTCGACGGCGGCTATCGCGCGATGCGCTATCTGCTGTCGCTCGAAGACGTGCCGACGGCCGTCGTCTGTGTCTCGGACATGGTGGCGATCGGGGCGATGAAAGCGATCCGCGAGATCGGTTGGCGGCCCGGCAAAGAGGTGTCGATCATCGGCTATGACGGTGTTCCGATCAGCGAGCATACGCATCCGGCGCTGACCACCATGGCGCAGCCGCTGCAAAGTGCCGGCGTGCGGATCGGGGAGATGCTGTTGGCCGTGATCGATGGCGATACGCCTTCGGACCATCAGGAATTGTGGCACGCGACGCTCGAGCGCCGCGAAACCGACGGCCCACCGCATGAGGGCAGGCATATGAGTTGAAGACCATCAAAACGTAGCAACGATCTTGGGAGGAAAACATGAACATCGTAAGCAAGGTCACGGCTGGACTGCTGTTGTCGACCAGCCTGATCACCATGGCGCAGGCCGACACAATCCGCTTCTGGACCACCGAGGAACAGCCCGAACGCCTGGCCAAACAGCAGGAAATGGCCGCCGAATTCAAGGCGATGACCGGCCATGAGGTAGAGGTCATTCCGGTTTCGGAAAAGGAGCTCGGAACCCGGGCAACGGCCGCCTTTGCGGCAAACGATCTGCCGGACGTCATCTATCACACGCTGCAATATGTGCTGCCCTGGGCCGAGGCAGGGATCCTCGACATCGAGACCAATGACGAGATCGTCGAAGAACTCGGCGTCGACACCTTCGCGCCCGGTGCGGTTGCCATGGCGCAGACCGACGGACTGACGGCGGCGGTGCCGGTCGACGGCTGGACCCAGATGATCGTCTACCGCAAGGACAAGTTCGACGAAGCCGGCCTGGCGGCGCCCGATTCCTACGAGCGGATCGTCGCGGCACTCGAAAAGCTGCACAACCCGCCGGAGATGTACGGCTTCGTGGCACCGACTAAGATTGACGAATCTTTCATGAGTCAGGTGCTTGAGCACGTCTTCCTGGCGAATGGCGTGTCGCCGGTCGATGCCGACGGTTTCAAGCCGCTCAATCCGGAGGCGACGAAAGAGGTGCTCGCGTTCTACAAGGCGCTGGCCAAGGCATCGCCGCCAGGAGAGCTGTTCTGGAAGCAGGCACGCGAGCTGTATTTCGCCGGCAAGACACCGATGATCATCTGGTCGCCTTTCATTCTCGACGAACTGGCAGGCCTGCGCGATTCCGCTCCGCCGACGATCAATGACGATCCGACGTCGCGCGAACTGGCCGGCAAGACCGATGTGGTGACGACCTTCGCCGGACCGTCCAACCCCGGCGGCTCGGCCTGGGCGGATGTGCGCTATTTCGGCGTGACGGCCGACGCCAACACCGACGTCGCGGCCGATTTCGTCAAATTCTCGATGGATGACGGCTACACCAAGACGCTTTCCATTGCGCCTGAAGGTAAATTTCCGGTGCGCCGCGGCACCGCCGACGAACCGAACAAATTCGTCGAGGCGTGGTCGGCGCTTCCGGTCGGCGTCGACCGCAAGGCCCCCCTGTCCGATCTCTATCCGGCCGAGACAGTGACGCGAATCGTCGGCGGACTGGAGACCGGCAATCGCTGGGGCGTGACGGAGGGCCAGCTTGGCCTCGCCTCCAAGATCGTCAACAGCCAGATCATCAACCGGATTGTGCGCCAATATATCGATGACGAGATCGATGCGGATACGGCGGTTGCCAGGCTCAACCAAGAGCTTGCAACGGTGAACTGACCGACCGACAGGCCGGGGGCGGCGCATCGTGCCGCGCCCGGCCGGGTTCCCGCACAAAGCCCCCCGGACTCCTCGATATGGCTTCAGCTGCTCCTCCAAAAGGCATCGGCAGGATGGCGCGACGCGAAATGCGTCTGGCTTACGCCATGCTGCTGCCGACCTTCCTCATCGTTCTGGCGATCGTGCTCTGGCCGCTGATGGCCAATTTCTGGATATCGGCCAAGCCTGTTCAACTGGGCGATCTGCGTCCGGCGGCTCTGGTCGTCAACGAGCGTTTGCGCGGCACCGTCGAGGCGCCGGGCGACACCGGAACAATCGAGTTCCGGCTGCGCAATTCCTCGCGCGACAGCGGTATCGAAGATGCCGGTTTCAGCGACACGCTGCCCCCCGGTCTCGACGTGACCGGTCTCGACGAGCGCTGCACGCTCACCGGAAGGGAATTGGACTGCGCCCTCGGCAACTTGGACGGTGGGTTTCGTGACCGTATTCGCCTGGACGTCACGGCGACCCAGGCCTATTTCGACGCCGGTGAAAATCCGCGCCAGAGTGAAGCCGTTACGCGAGGGATAGCCGATAACATTCTGACTAATTTCGAGTTTTCTTCTGAGAACTTCCGGCGGATCTTCGAGTCGCCGGAATTCTGGCACGTTCTGCGCGTCTCATTCTACTACACGATCTTCGGCACGGTCGGGGCGCTGGTGCTGGGGCTTTTCGGCGCGCAATTGCTCAATACCGTTTTTCCCTGGCGCGGGGTCCTGCGCGGGCTGTTCCTGTTTCCCTATGTGGCGCCGGTGATTGCCGTCGCGTTTACCTGGGTGGTGTTGCTTGACCCCTTCTCCGGCACGCTGAATTCGATCCTACTGCAGATGGGTGTCATCGAAGGGCCGATCAACTTCTTCGGCCAGCGCGCCGTTGAATTGCGCTTCTTCGGTCTCAGCTTCGAGTTTCCGGTGGCGCTGACGACGGTCATCGCGTTCGAGGCGTGGCGCTATTTCCCGTTGGCTTTTCTGTTCATCCTGGCGCGCATGCAGTCGATTTCCTCCGAAATGTACGAGGCAGCGGAGATCGACGGCGCGACGCCGCTGCAGCAATTCTGGTATATCTCGATGCCGCAGCTCGTCGGCATCCTCGCCGTCCTGTTCCTGTTGCGCTTCATCTGGACCTTCAACAAGTTCGACGACATCTTCCTGCTGACCGGCGGGGCGGCTGGTACGCGGACGCTGACGGTGGATGTGTATGAACAGGCCTTCGCGCTGTCCAATCTCGGCGCGGGCGCCGCCGTCGCGGTGATCGTTTTCATCGTTTTGTTGGCCTTTTCATTTCTGTTTTTCACCTTTTCGCCGAAGGATGAGGTCTGATGCGTATCGGGACGGGATTTCTGGCGGCGGTGGTTACGGGCGCCATCTGGGGTTTCACCTGGATGATCGTGATCTCTGTCAGTTTCATGCTTGTCTCCGGCCAGATCACACAGCCGCCGGTCGGCATCGCCACGCTCGCCGGCGCTGCGGCTGCCGGCCTGTTCGCGGCCTTTCCGCCGGAGGCGAGGCGGCCCGGTGTCCATATGGCGACGATCGCGCTGATGATCATCGTGCTGGGCGGGCTGAGCTTCGGCATGCCGCTTGGCCTTCCGCTCGGTGTCGTGGCCGTCTACCAGTTGGTCGCGCTGGTCGCGCTGCTGGGCGTCGTGTGGGCGTCGATCCAAATCTGCATGGGCGGCCTCAGCGGCGGCCATCTGACGCGCTATCAGCTCGAAGTTCTGTTCATCCGGGTCATGAAGGGGCTCGGCTTCGTCGTCTTCACCGTGATGGTCGCTTTGCCCTTCTACGTGATGGTGATGACCAGTCTGAAGAGCCAACAGTCGCTGCTCGCCAATCCGCTGGATTTCTCACTCGATCTGGATCGGGGCGCCGCCGCGCTTTTCCGCTCCTATGTCGAACTCTTCACGCAATTCAATTTCGGCACCTTCCTGATCAATTCCACCATCGTGTCGGTATCGACCGTCATTTTGACGCTGCTGTTCGCCATCCCCGGTGCGTATGCGGTTTCGCGCCTGCGTTTTCCCGGCCAGGCCTTTCTGTCGCGCTCGATCCTGTTGATCTACATGGTGCCGGCCATCGTGCTGGTCATTCCGCTCTACGCCGTGTTCTCGCAACTCGGCCTGCGCAACACGCTGACCGGCCTGATGATCGTCTATCCGGCCACCACGATTCCGGTCGCGCTCTACATGCTGCAGGGCTATTTCCGAGGCCTTCCGGCGGAGCTCGAAGAAGCAGGGCTGATGGACGGACTCACTCGCATCGGCGTGATCCTGAAAATCACCCTGCCGCTGTCGCTGCCGGCGCTCGCCTCGGTGGCGCTCTATGTCTTCATGATTGCCTGGAACGAGTTCCTGTTCGCCTTCATGTTCCTCGACAATGTCGACATCTTCACCCTGTCGCGCGGTGTCGTTTCGCTCAATTCCTCCGAGGTGCCAAGGCAGCACCTGATGGCGGGCGCCGTCGTCGCCACGGTGCCGGTGCTCGCCATCTTCCTGTGGTTCGAGCGGTTCCTGGTCTCGGGCCTCACCGCCGGCAGCGTCAAGGGGTAAGCCATGACGTCCGATTTGACAGCGCGTGCGCGGCAAATCCTTATCGACAACGACCGCGGCGGCTTCACCGTGCCGACGCCGCGGCTCTATCCCTATCAGTGGAATTGGGATTCCGCTTTCGCAGCACTCGGATTCTCGGTTTTCGACCGTGCCCGTGCGTGGCGCGAGCTGGAGACGCTGTTCGAGGGACAGTGGGCCGACGGAATGGTGCCGCACATCATTTTCCGGCGCAACGATCCGGATTATTTTCCGGGCCCCGCGATTTGGCAGAGCGGCACCATGCCGCCGAGTTCGGGCCACTCGCAGCCGCCGGTCGTGGCGAGTATCGCCCGCCATCTGATGGACACCGGATCGACTGCCGATCGCGACCATGCGGAGGCGCTGTTCGATCGGATCTTCACCTGGCACAATTGGTTCCACACAATGCGCGACATCGATGGTTCCGGTATGATCGGCATCGTGCATCCGTGGGAATCAGGCCGAGACAATTGTCCGGACTGGGACCTCGGACTCGATGCGATGGAGGTGCCGGCCGATCTCGACCGTTACGAGCGGCGCGATATCCATTGCGTCGATGCCGACGAACGTCCGACATCACAGCAATATGACCGCTACCTGACCATTGTGAAATTCGGTCGCGACTGCGGCTGGGACCATCGCAGGATTGCAAAGGAGGGACCGTTCTTCATGGCGGACCCCTGCATCCAGTTTGTGCTGATGCGGGCCGACCGCGACCTGCTGGAGATGGCACGCGGATTCGGACGCATCGATGAAGCGCGGCGTATCGAGAGCTGGATCGCCAAGTGCCGCGAAGGCTGTCAGCGTCTGTGGAACAAGGACGCCGGCGCCTTCTGCGCCCGCGACCTCAAGACCGGCCGGTTCAGCGATCGGATGACCAACGTGTCGATGCTGGCCTTCTATGCCGGCGCCGGAACGGCGGCGCAGCGCGCCGCATTGATCGATCAGGCCGGGGATATCCTGAAGGCCTGCCGCTACGGTTTCCCAAGCTGGGATCCGCGCAGTCCCGCCTTCGAATCGCGGCGTTACTGGCGCGGGCCGGTCTGGGCCGTCGTCAACTACATGATGGCGCGCGGGCTCGAAGAATATGGCGAGGCGGCACTGGCGGCGCGCATCAAATCCGACACGCTGGAACTGATCGAGCGCGCCGGGTTCTTCGAGTATTTCGATCCGATAAGCGGTGAAGGCCTTGGTGGCGGGAACTTCACATGGACGGCGGCGATCTATCTGGTCTGGTCGCTGGACGCCAACACATTGCAAGCCGCCTGAGCAGGAGAGGGGAATGGGTTCGATCAAGCTAGAAAAGGTCGAGAAGTGGTTTGGCGACGTGCAGGTCATCAAAGGCGTCGACCTGGACATCGCCGACGGCGAACTGGTGATTTTCGTCGGGCCGTCGGGCTGCGGTAAATCCACCCTGCTGCGGATGATTTCGGGGTTGGAGGAAACGAGCCGCGGGAAGATCCTTCTCGACGATTCCGACGTCACCGACAAGCTGCCCTCGGAGCGCCAGTTGTCGATGGTGTTCCAGTCCTACGCGCTCTATCCGCATATGACGGTGGGCGAGAATATGGGTTTCGGGCTGAAGACTGCGGGCGCCTCCAAGGCCGAGATCGCCCGCAAGGTGGACGAGGCCGCCGGCGTCTTGAAACTTAAGGACTTTCTCGACCGGCGGCCCAAGGCGCTGTCCGGCGGCCAGCGCCAGCGCGTCGCCATCGGCCGCGCCATCGTGCGCGAACCGAAGGGCTTCCTGTTCGACGAGCCCCTGTCCAATCTCGACGCGGCGCTGCGCGTGGAGATGCGCTTCGAAATCGCCAAGCTGCATGACGATCTGAAGACCACGATGATCTATGTCACACACGACCAAGTGGAGGCGATGACGCTCGCCGACAAGATCGTCGTTCTACGGGCCGGCGAGATCATGCAGGTAGGCACGCCGCGTGTGCTCTACGAGCAGCCGGACAATCTGTTCGTCGCCCAGTTCATCGGCAGCCCGAAGATGAACGTCTTTCCCTGTTCGACGCAGGGTGCCACTTTCCGGCTCAAGGACCAGGGCAGCGGCCGCTTCGGCCCGCATGCGACGGGGCGCAGTGCCGTCAAGCTGGGTATCCGTCCGGAGCATATCGCTGTCACCGGGGCCGGCCAGGGCCACTGCACCGGTGTCGTCGAGGTCGCCGAATATCTGGGATCCGATATCTTCCTCTATGTTTCCTGCGCGGGTCTGGGCACGTTGACCGTCCGCACGCAGGGTGCCGCGCCGGATCACAAGGGCGAGACCGTCGGGCTGCACTTCACCGAGGACCATATCCACTTTTTCGACGATCAGGATCTGGCGATCCACTGAGGATCAGCCGCCGGGGCTTCGCCATCGGCGACTCGAGCGCGTCGAAGCGCCGCCCGCCGGCGCGATTTTTCGACAAAGGCCTTTTCGATCAGGAAACTGCCGAGATGGGCACGGGTGCCCTCCGTAAAGCCGCGCGCTTCCAGAAAGGTCCTGGTGTCTTCAAGCATCTGCGGGCCGCCGCACAGAATCACCCGGTCGCGCTCCTTGTCGATCGGCGGCAGTCCGACGTCTTCGAACAGCTTTCCGCTCTCCATCAGCGCGGTGATGCGGCCGTTGTGTCGGAACGGCTCGCGGGTCACGGTCGGATAGTAGACCAGTTTCTCGCTCACCAACTCGCCGAGATACTCGTCTTCGGGCAACGCTCCGGTGATGTAGTCCTGATAGGCCAGATCTTCGACGAAACGCACGCCGTGGACCAGCACGACTTTCTCGAAGTCGTCGTAGATCGTCGGATCCTTGATGAGGCTCAGGAAGGGCGCGAGGCCGGTCCCGGTTCCGAGCAGATAGAGGTTCTTGCCGGGCAGAAGATTGTCTGTCACCAACGTGCCGGTCGGCTTCTTGCCGATCAGCACCGACTCGCCCTGTTTGAGATGCTGCAGCCGCGAGGTCAGCGGGCCGTCCGGCACCTTGATGCTGAAAAACTCCAGCGTTTCCTCATGGTTGGCGCTGGCCATGGAATAGGCGCGCAGCAGCGGCCGTCCATCCACCTCGAGGCCGACCATGGTAAATTCGCCATTGCGAAAGCGGAAGCCCGCGTCCCGCGTCGTCTTGAAACTGAACAGCGTCTCGTTCCAGTGATGGACGGCGAGGACCGTTTCTTCGTTGAAGCTCTTCATCTTGTCTCCCAAGGCCGCATCACGGGCGGTTCAGACATTTCCGAGCGTCATCCATTCCAGAAGGTGAGGGCGGTTGGAAAGAAAACCTTTCCCAGGAGCAGCGGCGCCAGAGGAATAATTTTGCTGCACTGCAACTCAGGATCTGTTTTGCGACGATCCGTCGCGGTCGGGCACGGCAGACGGTCACGCCGTGTAGACGATCTTGGCAATCAGGCGTCGCCCACCAAAGATCGGTAGCGCGCCGCGCCGATGTTCGAGCCGCAGGCCAGTACACACACGTTCCTGTCGGCCAACTCGTCCCGCAGCGGGCCGGTCGCCGCCGCCAGCGCCGCGGCGCAGGCCGGTTCGGCGATCAGATGCAGCCCGTCGCGCATCAGCCGCATGGCATGCACGATCCGTTCATCGCTGATCCGCACGACACGGCTGACATGGCGGCGAGCGACCGCAAAGGAATAAGGCAGGGCCGTGGGCGCACCCAGACTGTCGGCGATGGTGTCGACGGTCTCGAGGGCAACAGGTTCCGCAGCCTCGAAGCTGCGCGACAGGCTGTCGGCGCCTTCCGGCTCGACGCCGATCACCTCGCATTGCGGTCGCGCCTGGCAAAGGGCGGCCGCGATGCCGCCGATCAGGCCGCCACCGCCCACGGCGACGATCATCAAGTCGATCTCCGGCATGTCCTCCAGGACCTCCGCACCGCAGGTCGCGGCACCGAGCGTCATGTGTTTGCCCTCGAAGGGATGCAGGATCGCCGCGCCGGTCTCGTCCGCGATGCGGTGCATCTCGTCAAAGACCCTTGCAATGTCGCTGACCAGTTTCACCTCGGCGCCCAGGGCCCGACAGGTGTCGATGCGGGCCGGATCCGTCGTCTGCGGCATGACCACAGTTGCCGGAATGTGTTTTTCCCGTGCCGCCCAGGCGACGGCCAGCGCATGATTGCCGCCGCTGGCCGCTACGACGCCGGCCCTGCGCTGAGCCTCATCGAGACCGTCGATGCCGAGCAGGTTGCCGCGCGCCTTGAACGACCCGGCATGCTGGAACAGTTCGAGCTTGATGGTTGCGGAACGGGCCGCCGTGAAATGCGAAGCGATCGGCTCCGTGCGCAACGGCAGCAGCGGCGTCCTGATGATGCGCGTGCCCAGCCGGTCGCGGGCCTGTTGGATCCGGTCCAACGACGGAGAGGCGTGGGGCATGTCGTCCATAGGTGCGCCTTGCGGAAGCGTTTCGAAAGCCGCCACCGAGCGGGCTGCTTTCCGGGTTTGTTTCATGTCGGCAACCTACGCCACCCTTTCGATAAAGGCGATGGCGTTTCCGATCCCATCCTCCCGCCGCATGCAGGCGGCAACGGCTTCGGCCGACCGGCGCATTGCCACGTTGTCGGTGAGTTCGACGACCGCCGCAGCCAGATTTTCGGCGCTCAGAAGCTTCTGCGGGATCGGCCGCGGCCCGGCCCCGAGTCGGTACGCCGTCTTGCCCCAGAAGGGCTGATCGGCGAAAAACGGACAGACCAGCGTCGGTTTGCCAGCCTTGAGACCGGCCGCCGTGGTGCCGGCACCGCCGTGATGCACGACCGCCGCGACGCGCGGAAACAGCCAGTCATGCGGCGCCTGATCGATTTTCAGGATTGTGTCAGGCAGAGAGTCGGGATCGAGGCCGCCCCAACCGGTAGCAATGATGCCGCGCTGCCCGGTTGTCCGCAGCGCATCGACGACAAGGCGCGTCAGCCGCTTTGGATCGCGTCCCGCCATCGAACCGAAGCCGACATAGACCGGTGGCGGACCGATATCGAGGAAGGCCCGCAGGTCGGCGGGCGGAGTCCAGTCCGCGTCGGTGTCGAGAAACCAGTAGCCGGCGGCGGCCGCGGTGGGCGGCCAGTCGTCTGGCGCGGGCGATACGCAGGCGCTGAAGCCGTGCAGGGCTGGAATCGGCCGGCCCGTTTGATCGCGTAACAGATCGAGGCCGCGCCGCGCCGGCAGGCGGTTTCGCGCGCGCCAGGCGCGCACGAAGCGGCCGGCGAAGACCTGCATCAGAAAATGCACGACAGCATAAGTCCACCGATTGTAGGCGCGGCCGAATGGGAGTTCGGGAAAGCCGATGCAGGGCGCCTCACCGGTCGGCACCAGCATCGGGATGGGCGAAGCCAGAACGGCCGGGATGCCTAGTTTTTCCGCAATGGCGGGCGCGATAAACGCCTTTGGATGAAAGCACACGATGTCCGGCCGCAATCGCGCGGCGACGTCCCAGCTCTCATCCATCATCCGATGTTGGATCGGTGCGATCCGACGCGCAAGCCGGACGTTGGCGGCGATGATCCGCAGGATGCCGCGGGTGTCCTCGACCAAGGCTCTGCCCTGATCCGAATCGACGATTTTCAGTATGTCATCGCTGATGAAGCCGTATTGCAGACCGTGCTCTTCGACAAAGCCTTGGAACCGTGCGCATGTGGCCACCATCACATCGTGGCCGGCCGCCTTCAAGCCCTTGCCGAGCGCCACATAGGGCTGCACATCGCCGCGCGAGCCGACGGTCAGAAGAAGAACTCTCATTCAAGGGCGCCTGTCATCCTGTCCGTCGGCAGGTATGACCTCCTGTGGATCGGGTCAAGGCGGGGGCCGATCACTGTTTTTCTTGACACGGGCATCGTCGTCGGGTCATAGGGGCGCGGGTCGAGGCGCCCGCCGCTCGCACGCACACGCGTTGGTGAAGACCTCTTTGAAGCCAAGTCACCGCCATCTCATTGGATGCGGACATATGGCAATGCGAGCTCCATATGCACATCGCTCCAAATGAAGAGAGGCGAAGAATGACGTCCATTCTGCCATCAAGGGAGATGCTGAAGCAGCAGGCGAAACGCTTGCGCGCATCTCTTGCCGCCAAAGGCCATGAGATCGCGCATGGCGAGGCGCTGGAAACCGTTGCCCGGCAATACGGGTACCGCGATTGGAACACGTTGTCGGCACGGGCGCGGCCCAATCGGCCGCGTGCGCCCGTGCATGTCGGCGATCGCGTGTGCGGCGATTATCTGGGTCAACGCTTCTCGGGCACGGTGCTGAGCATCGGTGAACTGGCCACAGCGGACCGCTTCCGCATGACGGTTCGGTTCGACGAGCCGGTCGACGTTGTGACCTTCGATAGTTTCTCGGCCTACCGCCGCAGAGTGCAATGTGTGGTGGACGGCCGCGGAGTCACGCCGAACAAAACCTCGAATGGTCGGCCGCATCTCCGGTTGACCCTCTGAGGGGATGCGTCAGCGATCGATGTTGAAGGTCTCGACGAGCCGGTCGATCTGCGTACGGCTCAGCAAGACGGGACGACGGCCATGCAGGGTAAACACAAGCTTGGCCGTCTCCTCCAATTCCTCGATGGCGTAAACCGCCCTTTCGATCGAGGCGGCGGCGACCACTGGGCCGTGATTGGCGAGGATCACCGCCGAGTGCCGGCCGCCGAGCTCGCGGATCGCCGCGCCCATGGCGGGGTCTCCGGGCTGGAAATAGGGCAGTATCCTGACGCGACCGAGCGTCATGACGGCATAGGGTGTCATCGCCGGCAGCGCGTCGTTGTGATCGATCTCCGGCAGCATGGACAGCGCGACGCTGTAGTGGGAATGGAGATGCACGACGGCGCCGGCGCGGCTGCCGCGCGTGTCGTAAAAGGCTGTATGCAGGGGCATCTCCTTCGTTGCCCGATCGCCGCCGATATGCGTGCCGGCGGCGTCAAAACGCGACAGGCGCCCCGGGTCCAGTCTGCCGAAGCTGGTACCGGTCGGCGAGACAAGCAGGCCGCCATCCTCGGTGCGTGCCGAGATGTTGCCCGTCGTCCCATGGGTGTAGCCGCGCCGATAGAGCGACTGCGCCAGGGTGCACATCTCCTCTCGCAATTTGCTTTCGTTCATGCGTCCGCTCCGTTGTCGCGCGGTCCCAGCGCGCTCAGCGCGCGGGCGAAAAAATCATCCTGTCCGAAGTTCCCGGATTTCAGTGCCAGGCACAAGCCGCCCTGCGGATCGCGCACGGCCGGCACACCCGGCGCGATCTCGGGGCCGAGTTCGAGTTGTTCGATCGCCAGGCCCTCGACCACCGCACCGGAGGTCTCGCCACCGGCCGTGACGATCTTGCGCGCGCCCCGGTCGACCAGGCCGCGGGCCACGCCTGCGAAGAAGCGCTCGACCGCGTCGGCGGCGCGGTCGCGGCCATGTTTTTCCTGGGTGGCGCGCACGCTTTGCGGATCCGCGGATGTGTGGGCAAGGGGGCTTGCATCCAGGCGCTCCGACAACCAGCCGGCCACGGAGGCGGGCTCGACCGCGCCCTCGATCAGACCGTCGACATCGATTTCCAAGCAAGGATGAAATTGGCGATGGCGGGCGATCTGCCGCCGTGTCGCCACGGAGCAGGAGCCCGATAGCACGGCACCGCCACCCTTAGCGCCGCGCCATCGGATGCCGGTCTTGCCGAGCCGGCCGGCCGCGCGGAAATTGTCGGCCAGGCCAAGTGCGATGCCCGAGCCTCCGGTCACCAGCTTGCGGTCCGCGACCGCATGGCCGATGGCGATCAGGTCCTGATCGAGAATGGCATCGACGACGATCAGCGCCTTTCCCGTGGCAGCAAGCGCCCGCGCGATCGCATGCGCGCCTTGAAAGACGGTTCCGGCACCGATATGCGCGACTTGCCAGTCGGTCTGACAGGCAAGCCAGCGGCGCAGGTCGGCCTCGGTCATCGGCGTCAAAGGATGGTCACGCATGCCGCTGTCGCTGAGCAGTCGGTCGTCGACGAAAAGGTGGCCCTGATAGACCGAGCGTCCATTGGCCGGAAAGGCCGGACACATGACGACCCGGTCTTCGCCGACACACTCGGCGAGCGCCGTCGCCACCGGCCCGATATTGCCTTCGTGCGTGCTGTCGAAGGTCGAGCAATATTTGAAGACAAGCTGTTCGCAGCCCTGGGCAAGCAGCCAGTCGGCGGCGGCCAGCGATTTCCGCACCGCTTCGACCGCTGGAATCGTGCGCGATTTCAGCGCCACGACACCAGCCTCGACATGCGGCTGTGCGCGGCCTTCGGGCACGTCGCAATACTGGGTGACCGCCATGCCGGCGCGTGCAAGGGTGTTGGCGATATCGCCGGAGCCGGTGAAATCATCGCCGATGCAGCCGAGCAGCATGGCAGGCTAAAGTTCCAGGGGGCGGCTCGGGCCGGTATCGAGCCGCCAGGCAAAGGGGGCGTGGTCCCATGTCGGGAAATGGCGTGTCACCAGAGGGTCATGGCCGGGGATGACGAGATCGCGGCCACTCGCCAGGCTTTGGATGGTTTTCCAACCGCGGGCCATCTGTTCGATATTGTCGACGATCGGGAAGGGCTTTCCCGCGACAAAATTCTCGTAGTAATGCGCAGCGTCGGAGGCGAGGCACATCCATCCGCTGCCGGTCTTGACGCGCACGGCCTGAAGCCCCCGCGAGTGGCCGCCAATGTGATGCACCGTGACGCCGGGTGCGACCGTGCCGTCGCCGTCGTGAAACACGACGCGGCCGGAATAGACGCGGCGGATCATCTCGCACACATGGTCGGCGCTGTAGGGCATTTGCATCACACCGTGGCACATGCAGGGTCCGGTGGCGAAGGCCATCTCGGCCGCCTGCACATGGAAGGTCGCCTTGGTGAAGGGGCCGAGGCCGCCGGCGTGGTCATAGTGCAGATGGGTGACGATCACCGTATCGACGGTTGCCGGATCGACACCGATCGCCGCCAGCGCCTCGGCGGGGTCGCGCAGGATCGGCCGGCCGCGGCGCTTGGCCTCGATGGAATCATAGCCCGTGTCGACCACGATCGTGCGATCCGCCTTTTTGAGGACCCAGATGAAGTAATCCATGTCATGCGGGCTGGCATGGTCGTCGTCGAATAGAAAACTGTCGCCGCGAATCCGGTTGTTGCGCTCGGCGTATTTGAGCGCGAAGACCTGCCAGAGTTCGTCCATTATTCGACAAACACCATGTCGGGTTTCAGAAGAGGGGCGATGAGGTGTCGTTCCGGCCGCTCCGGTAGGACACCACGGCCCATGGCGGTGCGGTCGCAATAGTTCTCCAACGGATAGGCGCGCAAATCGA
>Ga0209785_1000079_pt1 | contig 46663 bp, 39 predicted proteins | sample WorMetG1BERMUDA2_FD_187403 | JGI IMG/M metagenome (GOLD analysis project Ga0209785, IMG submission 187403) | Marine gutless worms symbiont microbial communities from Max Planck institute for Marine Microbiology, Germany - Inanidrilus... ...
GCCGGTGTGCGCTTCACCCTTTGCGTTCACCGCCAAATCACAGATCCATCATGGTTAAGCTATTGATTTGCCCATACTATCATGTGTGGCTATTGGTCTGAAGCGCCGTTCATCTGGGGAATGCGGGTTGAAACTTCCTTTGCCTGGGGCGAAATGACCGGATTGGGCGAGATCGGAATTGGCATTTTGTTTAAGGATAACAGTTCAATCGGGGAGGTCGTTGGCGTGGATGGCATGTTTTGGGCTGCGACATTGGACGACCCCGTTCCCGCGCCGGTCGACCCCACCGCGAGAAGCGCGTTCGGTCTGATTGCGACCCTCGATCCGGCAAACACGGCGACACTGGCAGAAAGCGAAGATAAGAGCGCCTTGGAGCAACAGTTGGATGCGTTGTTCGTCGACACTGACGAATACATCTATGTTGCTGAGATAACGGGTGAATTTGATTCGATTAAGTATTTGTCGGTTGGTGCGGACGTGACCGCGGAACTGAAAGCACTTGTGAGAGAGGGCAAAAGCGAATTCGCCGAAGACACGCTTGGGACAGACCCGAAGACTGTCAAAAATGTTGGGGCGACAATCGTCGTGGTCCGGGCGCCGACAGCACTACCCTTGATGTTTGAAGTGCCGCATCATATGCATTTTCTTTCTTCTGACCAACGACACTTGGTCACCTGACGGATGTGTCTTTTGAGACGGCAACCGTGCGGTGGGCGCGAGTCACGAGGCTCGACTGGCGGTTCTGGCCAAGACGAGCTGATTAGAGCGTCACACAGCGCGATGTTGGGCATCGGCCGCATTGCTCGACAACACCGATTTAACCTTGGGCTTTGTTGAATCGCGCCGGCGACAGAGCCACACGACGCCGGTCGGATCGCCGCGCCAGCGACCAAAATGCGGCGATCAAAGGCTTCCGTCCGATCACAAACGACTCTGAACGCCCGTTTCTATCCCGAAAAACGGCCGGAGCGCGGGAAGCCCTTCGGCGCCATACGGCCGGCCTGAGCGCGGTCGCCCAGCCATTCGGCAAGTTCAGCGCGTGTCTTGATGTGGGTACGTCCCGCCGAATCGGTCCATGAAAGCCCCTCATCCATGGCGAAGGTCTTGGCGTCTTCGAGGTCGGCGTCCCGATAGCGCTGTAACCGCACGCCTTTGCCGCGCGTCATTTCCGGCAGTTGCGTCTGCGGGAAAACGAGCAGCTTGCGGTTTGTACCGATCACCGCGACGAAATCGCCGGTGACCGGCACGCAGAGCTTCGCCTCCAACGGCAGTTTAACGTTCATCACCTGCTTGCCCTTCCGGGTGTTGGCCGTGATCTCCGCCTGCGGTACGATGAAGCCGTTGCCGACGGTGGACGCCACCAGCAGCCTGCCCTCCGGCTGATGGACGAAGGCCGAGACGATGTCCTGATCGTTGTCCATATCGATCATGATGCGAACCGGCTCGCCGTGACCGCGGCCGCCGGGCAGCCGGTCGCAGCCCAGCGTGTAGAACTTGCCGCCGGTGGCAAATAGGATGATCCTGTCGGTGGTGTGGGCGGGAAAGGACGTCCTCAGCCGGTCACCCTCCTTGAAAGTGAGTGCGGCGGTGTCGGTCAGATGTCCCTTCATGGCGCGAATCCAGCCCTTTTGCGAGATCACCACCGTCACCGGTTCACGTTCGATCATCGCCTGCTGGATCGCTTCCATGTCGGTGTCCGGCGCATCGGCGAATGTGGTGCGCCGGCGTCCGAGTGCGGTGTCCTTGCCGAACCGCTTCTTGACCTCGCCGATCTCCCAGGAGACAGTCGACCACTGTCGCTCATCGGATGCGAGCAAGGTCTCGATATCGGCCTTTTCCGCCGTCAGCGCGTCGAACTCCTTGCGGATTTCGATCTCCTCGAGCTTGCGCAACGCCCGCAGCCGCATGTTGAGGACCGACTCCGCCTGCAGATCGGTGAGTTCGAAGCGCCGCATCAATTCGGCTTTCGGGTCGTCCTCCTCGCGGATGATGCGGATCACCTCGTCGATATTGAGATAGGCGACGAGATAACCGCCAAGGATCTCCAGCCGCCGCTCGATCGCCGCCAGCCGGTGGCGCGAGCGCCGCTGCAGCACCTCCTTGCGGTGCTCCAGCCATTCGAGCAGCACCTGCGGCAGCGACATCACTTTGGGCACTCTGCCCTTGGACAGCACATTAAGATTAAGCGAGATGCGCGATTCCAGATCGGTCAGCTTAAACAGCGACTCCATCAGCAGAGTCGGATCCACGCCGCGGCTCTTTGGCACCAGCACCAGCCGGATATCCTCGGCCGACTCGTCACGCACATCGTCCAGCAGCGGCAATTTGCGCGCCAACAGCAATTCCGCGATCTTTTCGATGAGCCGGGATTTTTGCACCTGGTAGGGAATCTCGGTGACGACGATCACGTAGCCGCCGCGCCCGGTGTCCTCCTTCTCCCAGCGCGCCCGGACGCGGAAGCCGCCGCGCCCCGTCCGATAAGCCTCCAGGATCGACTGCCGGTCCTCGACAATCACACCGCCGGTGGGCAGATCGGGGCCGGGCACCATGTCGACGATCTTTTCGATGCGGGCACCCGGATGCTTGATCAGATGCATTGCCGCCTCGCACAGCTCCGCCGCGTTGTGCGGCGGGATCGATGTTGCCATGCCGACCGCGATGCCGGTCGCACCATTGGCGAGCAGATTCGGAAAAGCGCCCGGCAGCACGACCGGCTCGCTGTTTTCCTCGTCATAGGTTGTGCGGAAGTCGACGGCGTCCTGGTCGATGCCCTCAAGCAACAGTTCGGCCACCGATGTCATTTTCGACTCGGTGTAGCGCATGGCAGCGGCGTTGTCGCCGTCGATATTGCCGAAATTGCCCTGGCCGTCGACCAGCGGATAGCGCACCGCGAAATCCTGAGCCAACCGCACCAGCGCATCATAGATCGCCTGATCGCCGTGGGGATGGAAGTTACCCATCACCTCGCCGACGATCTTGGCCGACTTCTTGAAACTGCCGCCGGGGCGCAATCCCATATCGCTCATTGCGTAGACGATACGGCGATGAACCGGCTTCAGGCCGTCGCGCACATCCGGCAGCGCTCGATGCATGATCGTCGACAGCGCGTAGGCGAGATAGCGCTCCTCCAGCGCCGCTTTGAGGTCGACCGGCTGCGAATCGTCGCCACCGCCGCCCGGGGGCAAAAGACTTTTTCCCATGATCCGGCCTTAACCGAAGCGGCGATTCGCGGCAAGTCGCGGTTGCCGGGACGGCTCCACCGCCCTGTTTCTGCCGTTGTTGCCATGCTGACTTTGCCGCACCTCGGGCAAGTATTGTTCGCGCAAAAACAACAACAATGTGAGATGGACTACATTGAAGGGCTGAAAAACGACCTAAGAAGGTCCATATAACATCCGCCCACCTTTTGATTGCAAACACCCTCAGGAAGGAAGAAACATGCGCGCTCACCACGTCCGAACGGGACTGCTTGCCGGTTTTGCGGTGCTGGCTTCGACTCAATGGTCGATGGCACTCGATGCCGACGACTTCGCCAAAAAACTGACGGATGCTTATCTGCAGGGCGGTGCGGAACTGATCTATGACAACGCGACGACAAGCGGTGACACCGTGACTCTCAGCGACGCCGCCTTCCGCGTGACGGGCGCGCCAATAAACATCAGCCTCGGCGACCTGATCTTCAATGGCGTCAGTGAAGACAGCTCCGGCGGATATACCGTCGCTTCGTTCAAGAAGGACGACATCTCCTTTAGCGCGGATCGACTGACGATGAGCATGAAAGGTCTTTCGATCGAAGGTATGCGCATTCCGGCCAATACGGCGACGCCATCCCTCGATGATGTGCTCGTTTACAGACGCGCAGAGACCGGGCCGATCGCGGTTACTATTGACGATCGCAATATCGTCAAGCTCGCGCGGTCAAGCACTTCCGTCGATAAAAGCCCGGACGGTGGCCGTCTTGATGTCGGTATGCGGGCCGAGGGGCTTGAGATCGATCTGAGTGACGTCGGCGACACCCAGGCGCAACAAGCTATCAACGGTATGGGCTACCAATATCTAAATGGTGACATCGTGATGAAAGGGTCCTGGCAGCCGGAGTCGGGAGAGCTGTCCATAGCGGAGTACGCCTACACACTGAACGATGTCGGACGCCTCGACATGCAATTTTCGTTTTCCGGCTATACGCTCGACTTTATCCACAAACTGCAGCAATTGCAGGAGCAGACGGGCGACGCACAGAGCCAGCAGGCAATGGGACTGGCCCTGATGGGTCTGATGCAGGAACTGACTTTCAACAGCCTGTCGATCCGCTTCGACGACGCGTCCGTAACCAACAAGCTGCTGGAGATGGCGGCCAGCCGCCAAGGTATGAGCCGCGACCAGATGGTCCAGGGTCTGCAGGCCATGATGCCCTTCGCGCTGGCTCAGTTGAACAACCCTGAATTTCAGAAAATGGTCACGGAAGCGGTCAGCCTCTATCTGTCCGATCCACGGAACCTTGAAATCGCCGTGCAGCCGGACAGTCCGCTGCCCTTTGCCGCGATTGCCGGCTCCGCCATGGCCGCGCCGCAAAGTCTGCCGGACCTGTTGAACGTTACGGTGACCGCCAACCAATAATCAGCAGGTCGCGGCCCCGCCGGGGAACCGGGCGGGGCCGGAAAACGCCGGTCAATCGTCTTTCTTAACCGGTATCAGCCGCAGATTGAGTTCGAGCAGTTGGGCCGGATCGGCTTCGCCGGGCGCACCCATCAGCAGATCATGAGCCTGCTGGTTCATCGGGAACATGGTCACCTCGCGCAGGTTCTTCGCGCCGACCAGCAGCATCACGATACGGTCGATGCCGGCCGCCATGCCGCCATGGGGCGGCACGCCGTATTGAAACGCGCGATAGAGCCCGCCGAACCGTTCCTCGACGATGGTGCCGTCCAGGCCCACCATGCCGAAGGCCTTGACCATCAATTCCGGAATGTGGTTGCGGATGCCGCCCGAGGCGATCTCGAAGCCGTTGCACACCAGATCGTATTGAAACGCCTTGATCGACAGCGGATCCTCAGTCTCAAGCGCCTCCATGCCGCCTTGAGGCATCGAAAACGGATTGTGCGAAAAGTCCAGTTCATCCCTTTCGTCGTTCCATTCGTAGAACGGGAAATCAACGATCCAGCACAGTTCGAAACGCTCGCGATCCACCAGATCAAGTTCCTCGCCGACGCGCGTGCGCACATCGCCGGCGAAATCCGCAAACTTGCCCGGATTTCCGGCCACGAAAAAGCAGGCGTCGCCGCTTGCCAAACCAAGCTGCGCCCGGATGGCTTCGGTGCGCTCGGGCCCGATATTCTTGGCAAGCGGGCCGGCGCCCGCCGTGGCTCCGTCCTCGTCGCGCCAAAAGATGTAGCCGAGGCCCGGCTGCCCCTCCCCTTGCGCCCAGGAATTCATCCGATCGCAAAAGGCCCGGCTGCCGCCGGTTTTGGCCGGGATCGCCCAGACTTCGACCTTCGGGTCGCTGGCGATCATGTTGGCGAAGACCTTGAAGCCGGAGCCGGCGAAATGGTCGGTCACCGCCTGCATTTCGATCGGATTGCGCAGATCGGGCTTGTCGGTGCCGTATCTGCGCATGGCCTCGGCATAGGGGATGCGCCTGAAGATTTCCGTCACCGGCCGGCCTTCGGCGAATTCAGCGAAGACGGCGCGAATGACCGGCTCCATCGTGTCGAAGATATCCTCCTGCTCGACGAAACTCATTTCGACGTCGAGCTGGTAGAACTCGCCCGGCAGCCGGTCGGCGCGCGGGTCCTCGTCGCGAAAACACGGCGCGATCTGGAAATAATGGTCGAAGCCGGAGGCCATGACCAGCTGCTTGTATTGCTGCGGCGCCTGAGGCAGCGCGTAAAACCTGCCCGGATGGATGCGGCTCGGCACCAGGAAATCGCGCGCGCCCTCAGGCGACGACGCCGTCAGGATCGGGGTCGAGAACTCGGTGAAGCCGGCCTCGGCCATCAGCCGGCGCATCGCGGCGATGATCTGAGTGCGGCGCATGATGTTGTGGTGCAGGGTTTCGCGCCGCAGATCGAGGAACCGATACTTCAGCCGCACGTCTTCGGGATAGTCCGGTTCGCCGAACACCGGCAGCGGCAGTTCCCTGGCCGCCGACAGCACTTCCATCTCGCGGGCATAGACTTCCACCTCGCCCGTCGGCAGGTTCGGGTTGATCGTCTCGTCGGACCGCGCTTTGACCTCTCCGTCGACGCGGATCACCCACTCGCCGCGCACGGTTTCGGCCAGTTTGAAGGCGTCAGAATCGGGGTCGGCCACCACTTGCGTGATGCCGTAGTGGTCGCGCAGATCGATAAACAGGACTCCGCCATGATCCCGGACCCGGTGAACCCAGCCCGACAGGCGGACGGTCGAGCCGACATCCGTTTTGCGAAGAGCGGCGCAGTGATGGCTGCGATAGCGATGCATCGATCTTTCCTGATTGTCTTATGCGTTTGAAACGGCGCGGCGGCGTCGACGCGCCATGGTGAAAGCCGCGCGGACAAGCGCATGACAGGCATGATTTGTCAAGCAGCGACAGCCATTTCCGCCACGAAAGGCGCAGGCGGCAAAGACAATGGTTCGAAAGCTGCTATGATCGACATCGCACGCCCCTGTGCTTTCCGATCCGACGTTTTCCATGCACTCGATCCGCCCGCTGATACCGCTCTTCGTCGCCGCCGCCATCCTGTTGGCGGGCAACGGCCTGCAGGGAACGCTGATCGCGCTGCGCGGTGCCGATGCGGGGTTTTCGACGGCCATGATCGGCCTCATCGGCGCGGCCTATTTCGCTGGCTTCATGGGCGGCTGCTTCATCGTGCCGCGCATCCTGCGGGCTGTCGGTCACATCAGGACGTTTTCCGCCCTGTGCGCGCTTGCCGCCAGTGGCACATTGCTGCTGGTCCTGCTTGTCGATCCGATCGCCTGGCTGGTGCTGCGCTTCCTGCTGGGCCTGTGTTTCGCATCCCTCTTCACCACGGTCGACAGCTGGCTGAATTCCGGCGTCACCAATGACAATCGCGCCCGGGTCCTGTCGATCTACCGCCTTCTGGATATGGTGGTCGTCACCGCGTCGCAATTCATTATCCCGATCTTCGGCGCTTCCAGCGACACGATCTTCCTCATTCTGGCCATCATGGTCTGTCTGTCGCTGGTGCCGATTTCGCTCGCCGACCGTTCCAACCCGCAGCCGCCGGCCAGTTTCTCATTCAATCCGATCACCGTGTGGCAACTGTCGCCGATCGCCTGCATCGGCTGCATATGCATCGGACTTACCAACGCAACTTTCCGCATGATCGGTCCGGTCTACGCCCAGTCGATCGGGCTGCCGGTCACCGCAATCGCCACCTTCATGGGCGCCGGCATCCTGGGCGGTGCGATGCTGCAATATCCGTTCGGCGTCCTGTCTGACCGATATGACCGCCGCATCATCCTGCTGATCGCCACCGCCGGTGCCGGCGCCGCCGGCCTGTTCATCAACCTCTTCGCCGGCGTCGATCCGATCCGCAACTATATTGGCATCTTCCTGTTCGGTGCCTTCTCGCTGCCGCTCTACTCGCTGTCGGCCGCCCATGCCAATGATCACGCCGCGAAAGACCAATATGTTCAGGTGGCTGCCGGGCTCATCTTCTTCTGGTCGTCGGGCGCCATGGTCGGACCTTTCGTATCTTCCGTGCTGATGCAGGCCTACGGCCCGGATGTGCTGTTTACCTTTACCACCGTCGTGCACGGATCGCTGATCGTCATGACGCTGTGGCGCATGCATGTGCGCGCCGGCGTACCGCGGGAAGCGCGCAGCCGCTACCACGCCCTCCTGAGAACATCCCTCTCATTCATGCGCATGGCCGACAAATCGGATCGCGGCCAAAGCGAAGAGTGATCGGTCTCCCCACCTTGTCCGTATCTTTGCAAGACAAAGGCCGGATAATTGGCTAAGTAATCACCATGGATATCATTGATAGGACCGACGCGCTGGCGACCGCCTGCGAAACTCTGGCACAATCCGATTTCATCACCATCGATACCGAATTCATCCGGGAAACAACCTTCTGGCCCGAGCTCTGCCTCATTCAGATGGCCACGGACGATCGCGAAGTCATCGTCGATCCGCTGGCGGCATCGCTGGACCTTGAACCCTTTTTCGAACTGATGGCCGACACCTCGGTGGTCAAGGTGTTTCACGCCGCGCGCCAGGACATCGAGATCATCCACCACCTCGGGCACCTGATACCGCACCCGATTTTCGACACGCAGGTGGCGGCGATGGTTTGCGGCTTTGGCGATTCGGTTTCCTACGATCAGCTCGTCCAGCGCACCTCCGGCGCCCGTATCGACAAGACCTCCCGCTTCACCGACTGGCGGCAGCGACCGCTGTCCGACAAGCAGCTCAATTACGCCCTGGCCGACGTCACCCATCTGCGCGACGTTTACCGCCTCCTGAAACGGCGGCTCGAGGAGGACGGCCGTGCGCATTGGGTGAAGGAGGAAATGGACATTCTGGAATCGGCGTCGACCTATGATCTACATCCCGAGGACGCCTGGAAACGGCTGCGTATGCGGGTGCGCAAACCGCGTGAGCTGGCGGTGATGAAAAGCGTTGCCGCCTGGCGCGAGCGCGAGGCGCGCGAACGCAATGTGCCGCGTGGGCGTGTGATGAAGGATGACGCCATCTACGAGATTGCCCAGCAGCAACCGACCGATACGGCAGCACTTGGCCGCCTGCGCATGATTCCGCGAGGCTGGGAGCGTTCGCAATCAGGCCAGGCCGTGGTCGACGCCGTCAAGGACGCCCATGCCCTGCCGAAGGACTCCCTGCCGCGGCCGGCACGGCCGCCGCATCAGCCGGAAGGTGCCGCAGCGGCCATGGAGCTCTTGAAAGTGCTCTTGAAACTGACCACAGAGAAGCACGGCGTCGCGCCGAAAATCATCGCTAACAGCGACGACCTGGAACGGCTTGCTGCCGAAGGCGACCGGGCGCAGGTCGGCGCGCTCAAAGGCTGGCGCCGCGAGCTTTTCGGCGAGAAGGCCCTGCAACTGCTGCGCGGCGAGATGGCCCTGCGTTTCGTCGACAAAAAGGTTGAGGCGGTGGAACTGGTCGACTGAGCAGCGCCCATGGGACGGTCAGGAGCGTTCAACAAAGGGCGACGTCGCTGATGTCCTCGAAATCAAAGCGGATCGCCTTTTCCGTGTGACGGGCCAATTGCTGCAGCCGAACCTCCAGGCGCTCACCGGCAAAGTCCCGCAGTTCGGGCGGCACCTTGAGCACCAGCGCATCCTTGCCCTCCGCAACGAAACGCAGCCGCGGCGTGATGCCCGGCATCGACGCCGAAAAGAGATGGCTTATGCGGAGCAATCCACCGAGCAGTTTCGCGAATTGCTGATAACGCGGCGTTGCGATCGCCGCCAATGACTCGCTCAGTCCGTCGCCGCGCAACCCTTCGAAACGGTAGTAATTGGCGAGCGCCAGATAGGCACGCCCGGCATGGCTGATGCCGACAAACGTCCCGTTCGAGATCAGGTTCAGCGCCTGAGAACCGCGATAGTCGGGATGGGCGCGCCAACTGATATCCGTCAGCAGGCAGGCGGCGCGCCGATAGCGGGCGTCGTCTGTCGTTTCGTCAATGCCGAACACCCGGAAGGCTGCTCCCGTCCAATCGGCAAGTTCCCGCGAATGCTGCGGCGAGCGCGCCCGCAGGATCGCCAATTCGTTGGCCGCAACCAGCAGCGGATCGCGGGCGCGGATCTCCGGTTCGAGCAGCGAGTAGAGGAAACCCTCCCGCACTCCAAGCGCCGAAAAGCTGATCTTTTCCGGCTGCATCGCCATCATGATCTCACTCATCGCCACGGCTCCGAAGGGCAGCAGGCTGCGCCGGTTTCGCGACACGGCTCTCATCGCCTTGCTCTTGTTCGACCCCGCCCTTTGCACCTGTTCCAGAAAGCTGATCGCATCGTCGAAGGCGATCTCGTAACCGTGAGTCATGTGCAGCGGATAGTGGGTCATTTCCATGTGCAGTTTGGCGAGGTTGCGCCACGTCCCGCCAATCGCATAGAAAATCCGCCCCTTGCCCCTTTGCAACAGATCCGCCGCCGCCACATGGGAGCGGGCGACGTTCCTTGCGCGGCGGATTGTGCCGCCGGACATTTCGTAGAGCCGCAGGCTGCCCAACGGCAAGGTAATGCCGCCGTCGATGTCCCCGTGGTCGATGTCGACCAGTTCCAGCGAACCGCCACCGAGGTCACCGACGATGCCATCGGGCTCCTGGAAACCGCTGATGATGCCGAGCGCCGAATAGCGGGCCTCTTCCCGGCCGCTCAGAACGCGAATCCCATGGCCGAGGATCGCTTCCGCCCGTGCGATGAAATCCGGACCGTTGGAGGCTTCACGCGCCGCGGCCGTGGCCAGGACATGCATGCGCGACGCCCGCGCCTGATCCGAAAGCGCCCGAAAGCGGCGCAAGGCCGCCAGCGCCCGTGTCACTCCCTCCGCGTCCAGCAGGCCGGTCGTGGCGATGCCTTTGCCGAGACCGCATAGCACCTTTTCGTTGAACAAAACCGCAGGCATGCGGTTCAGCCCCTCATAAATGACCAGGCGAACGGAGTTCGATCCGATATCGACAACCGATATCGGCGCAACGCCCGGCAGGCGACCTTGGGCTTCGGACTCGACCATGTACCAGAGTTTCGTGTTCAACGTCTTTCGTTGTAGGACATCAAGCCTGCTATCAGCTTCGGAGCACTTGAAGCCAGCGCGCCGCCGCGTCCGGACAGACTGGGATTGGTCATGAAGTAGTGTTGGGCGTTGAAAGGCTCCTCTCCGGGGCGCACGTCCATTCTGCGGGATGTGCCGTTTTCCAATATCTCATAGCTTTGCTGATTGTCGATCAGGTTACCCAACATAATCTGTGATTGAACCTGTTCTTTCACAGTTGGGTTTTCCAAAGGCACCAGCGTTTCGACGCGCCGGTCGAGATTGCGCGGCATCAGATCAGCGGAACCGATGTAAATGAGCGAATCCTTGCTCGGCAGCCCCTCGCCGCGACCGAAACAGAAGATGCGGCTGTGTTCGAGAAAGCGGCCGACGATGGATTTAACCCTTATGTGCTCGGAAAGTCCCTCCACCCCGGGGCGCAGGCAGCAAATGCCGCGAATCACCAGATCGATTTCGACGCCCGCCTGACTCGCCCGATAGAGCGCGTCGATGATCTCCGGATCAACCAGCGAATTGGCCTTCATCCATATGGCGCCTGGCTGGCCTGCTCTGACGTATTCGATTTCGGTGTCGATATGTTCGATGATGCGCCGGCGCATCGTGCCCGGCGAGACGAGCAGCTTCATGTTTTCCGTCGGCTGCCCGTAGCCGGTGATGAAGTTGAAGACATGGGCAACATCAAGCGCGATATCAGGGCTGCAGGTGAAGAAGGACAGGTCGGTATAGATCTTGGCCGTGATCGGATGGTAATTGCCGGTGCCGAGATGGCAGTAGCTGGCCAGCCTGCCCTCCTCGCGGCGCACCACCAGCGACATTTTGGCATGTGTCTTCAGTTCCATGAAACCGAAGACCACCTGCACGCCGGCGCGCTCCAGATCGCGCGACCAGCGGATGTTGGCCTCTTCGTCAAAACGGGCGCGCAACTCGACCAGGGCGGTCACCGATTTACCGGCTTCGGCCGCGTCGATCAGCGCGCGCACGATCGGACTGTCGTTCGATGTCCGATAGAGCGTCTGCTTGATTGCCAGCACATCGGGATCCTGCGCCGCCTGCCGGAGGAACTGCACCACCACATCAAACGATTCATAGGGGTGGTGTATGACGATGTCCTTTTCGCGGATGGCGGACAGGCAATCGCCGGCATGCTCGCGGATCCGCTCCGGAAAACGCGCGTTGTAGGGCTCATATTTGAGATCGTCGCGCGGCGTGTTGACAATCTCCGATATGGTTGACAACGCCAACAGACCCGGCAACACCGCGACACGATCTTCCGGCACGTTGAGTTCGCTGGTGACGAATTGGCGCAACGACAGCGGCATTTCGGAATCGAATTCGATGCGGATCACCGAACCGCGGCGGCGCCGCTTCAGCGCCCGCTCGAAAAGGCGCGCCAGATCCTCGGCCTCTTCCTCCACTTCGATATCGCTGTCGCGGATGATGCGGAACGTGCCGGAACCCCGAACGTCATAGCCCGGGAACAGTGTTTCGATGAACTGGCTGACAACGTCCTCCAGCGTGATGTAGCGCACGCGCGCACCGTCATCCGGCAGGCGTACGAAGCGGTTGAGGGCGACCGGCAGGCGCAGCAGCGCTGTCATTGGCTCCCGCTTCTTGCGACTCAGCAATTGCAGGCCGATGGAAAAGCCGAGATTGGGGATGAACGGAAAGGGATGCGCCGGGTCGATGGACAGTGGCGTCAGGACGGGAAAAATCGACTCGTCGAATTCCTTTTTCAACCAGATGAGCTCGTCCTCATCGAGCTCGTCCGGACGCACGATATGAATCTCCTCCTCGGCCAGATATTGCTGCAGCACCGCCAGCGACGCCTGCTGTTCCAGCTGCAGGTTCCGAATCTCCTCCAATGCCTCTTCCAATTGACGCAACGGCGTGCGCCCGTCCGGCGAGCGACTGGTGATGCCCTCGCGAACCTGACCTTCGAGACCGGCGACGCGCACCATAAAGAACTCGTCCAGATTGGTGGCCGAGATCGAGAGAAAACGAATGCGCTCCAGCAGCGGATGCGCGCTGTTCTGCGTCTCTTCCAGAACGCGGCGGTTAAACTGTAGCCAGGAGAATTCCCGGTTGATGAAACGCTCGGGACTGCGCATCAGCGCCTCGACCCGCGCCACGACGCTGTCCGTTGCTGCGATCGAATTCACTTGAGCCGTGTCGTCCATCTTACCAACTTCCCGCGCCTACCAACATCGATTGAACAGCGCTCTAAAAGACCGCTAGGACATCTCCATCCCATGGCGCCCCGCTTCCCATTCGTTCAGTGCCTCGCCGGCGAGCGAACGGCTGATCTTGCAGCGCCGCGCAAGGGCCAGCTCGTCCATACGGCGCACGATCGCCCGGGCCGCCTCCAGCGACCGTTCCATGCGATGAACCATATAGTCGATGACCTTCGGATCGACCGCGATCTGCCGGTCCGCAAACAGTTTTTCGATCACCTGCGCCAACAGGGCCTCATCCGGCTCGCCGATCGCCACCACGGTCGCCGCCGCCAGACGCGACCGCAGATCGGGCAATTGCACCGGCCGGGACGCCGGCCAGTTCCGCGCCGTCATCAGCAGATGCGTGCCGTTTTGCGACACCGTGTTGATGAGATGAAAGAGCTGGACCTCGTCAAATGCCTGCCGGTCAATATCCTCCACCAGTACCGGACCGGCCGCCGCCTCGGTTAGTGCCGTTTCATCCTGCGCCACGACGGCGATCGGCCGGGCCGCCGCGCGCTTCATCCAGATCGTGGCGAGATGCGTTTTGCCGGAGCCCGCGGGACCGGTCAGGACGACAACCGGTGACGGCCAGTCCGGCCAGCAATCAATCAGTTGCATCGCCGCACCCAGCGGCGCGGCGACGATCAGATCGTCTCGCGCGTTGCTGGCGCGATGCTCGAAACCGAGCGGCAATTGCGGCGCGCCCTTGCCGCGCAGCGTGTCATCATGCTTACCCATTGTCCTGGCCGCCACTGTCCGCACCCGCCGCATTCGATCCGTCGTCGTAGAGATTGCTTTCCAAATAACGTTTGAGGGCAAAGCGCACCAGAACCGCCAGCGCCGCCGAGGCCGGAACCGCGATCAACAGCCCGACGAAGCCGAACAGCGAGCCGAAGGCGAACAGGGCAAACATCAGCCATACCGGGTGCAGACCGACACTACCGCCAACCAGTTTCGGCTGCAGGATGTTGCCTTCGATGAGTTGCCCGGAGAAAAACACCGCCAGAACGATGCCGATCGACAGATAATCCGGCCAGAACTGGACCAGTGCCACTCCGGCCGCCAGAATCAGTCCGACCATGGATCCGGCATAGGGGATGAAGCTTATCACGCCGGCAAAAAAACCGATCAGCAGGCCGAAATTCAATCCCGCCAACGTCAGGCCGACCGCGTAATAGATCCCGAGAATAACGCAGACGCTGCCCTGGCCGCGTACGAAGCCGGCAATGGCTGCGTTCATGTCGGTCAGGATCTGCCGCACCGTTTTGAGATGGCCGCGCGGAATCCAGCTATCGACCGACTGAACCATGCGATCCCAGTCCAACAGCAGATAGAAGGCGACGACCGGCGTGACGATGAACAGCGATGCGACATCGACCAGCGCCTTGCCGGAATTCCATACCTGAAGGAGCAGCGTGCCCATCAACCCAGCGCCTTCGGAGATCAATCCGCCGAGCGACGAGCGCAGGTCGGGCAGTTCGAGCCCGCCCCAGCGCGTCAGCCATGACGTGTCGGAGGCGGCGATCAGCGCCTGCAACTGCGCCACATAATCCGGGAGCTTTTCGATGAAATCCCCCGCCTGGGTGGCCAGCACCGGAACGACGAGCATCAGCGCGACCACGAATATCAGCAGGAACAGGACGAGGATCAGGACCGTCGCGATCAGCCGCGACACGCCCCAGCTCTCCAGTTTGTCGGCCACCGGATCGAGGAAATAGGCAAGCGCCATGCCGGCGACGAAGGGCAGCAGAATGCCGCGGAACAGATACAGGAAAAGCCCGAAAAACAGCAAGGTCGCCAACCAGAAAACCACCTGACGTCGCAGCGAAGCCGTGTTGATCTGTGTTGCCATTGCGGTCTCCGTCGCCCCGACCGGCCGCGTTGTGCGCCGGGCATCCTAATCGGCGGCGTTGGACATGTGATCGATCCACACCCTCAGATACGCCGCGGCGGAAAGGATGGTCAAGACCGCCGCAACATAGATCAGAATGGTCCGCAAATCGCCAAAGCTGATGTTGAACGCCAGTTCGGCCAGAACGACCGAGGCAAGCGCGATCTGCATCGCCGTGTTTGCCTTCGACACCAGGATCGGGTTCATAGCCACCGGCCGCGCCATGATGCTGGACACGATCACGGCCATAATGATCAGGATGTCCCGCGACACCACCAGAACCACCAGCCAATGCGGCAGATACCCCAGGATGGCAAGCATGATGAACACCGAAACCAACAGCAGTTTGTCGGCGATGGGATCGAGATAGGCGCCAAGTTCGGATTGCTGGTTGTAGTGCCGCGCCACGAAACCGTCGACGCCGTCCGACAGACCGGCAATGATGAAGATCACGAAGGCGGGCAGCATCTGCCCCAGCAGCAGCATATAGACGATCGCCGGAACCATCAGGAAACGCAGAAAAGTGATGAAATTGGCAAGCGTCATGCGTGTTGCTTCCAGCCGAAGACATGACGCTTTCGCGTGGCCCCGGCACGAACATGGTAACAAGCCTATTTACACGACAAAGGCGGCAAAGACATGTTCTGTTTTTCGTAATGGCATAATGGCACTCGCAGTGGCTGGCCCCGTCGATGCCTGGGAAGATGATACAGCCGCCACCCGTTATGGCGCCGCCTTGGTCCCGCCTCCTGCTGGCAAGCGATTGAGTGTGCGTCGCTCGCGCGGGAACATGTCCGGTTGCGGGGTATCGTCAAAAAGCCGTGCATCAATATGTCGGGCAAACGCCGTTTGTCGGTCTTGCGCGGGCGCCGCCGACATGCGATCTGCGCCTCATCCAGAAGAAGGCTGATGTGTCGTCGGCATGACCGAGAGACCAATATGAGCGAGCGGAAAAACGGACTGCGCTACAGCGATGCCGGCGTCGACATCGATGCCGGCAACAGCCTGGTCGAGCGCATCAAACCGCATGTGCGCACGACCCGCCGGCCGGGCGTGGCGAGCGATATCGGCGGTTTCGGCGGCCTCTTCGACCTCAAAGCGGCCGGTTTTAAGGATCCGATCCTCGTTGCCGCCAATGATGGCGTCGGCACCAAGCTCAAGATCGCCATCGACGCCGGCCGGCATGACACAGTCGGCATCGATCTCGTCGCCATGTGCGTCAACGACCTGGTGGTCCAGGGAGCAGAACCGCTGTTTTTCCTGGATTATTTCGCCACCGGGAAGCTGGATCCCGCCGACGGTGAGGCCATTGTTTCGGGCATCGCCGAGGGATGCATCCAGGCCGGCTGCGCCTTGATAGGCGGCGAGACCGCAGAAATGCCCGGCCTTTACGCTGGCGGCGATTACGACCTTGCCGGCTTTGCCGTCGGCGCGGCCGAGCGCGGGACACTGCTTCCGCGCGACGACATCGCCGACGGGGATGTCGTCCTCGGCCTGACGTCATCCGGCCTCCACTCGAACGGCTTCTCGCTGGTGCGTCGGATCGTTGAAATCAGCGGCCTGTCGCTGGACGCGCCGGCACCCTTCGCCCCGGACCGAAGCCTCGCCGACGCCTTGCTCACCCCGACGCGCATCTATGTCAAACCGCTGCTGCGAGCGCTGCGTGTCGCCGGCGCGGTCAAGGCGCTCGCCCATATCACCGGTGGCGGTTTCACCGAAAACATTCCCCGCGTGCTGCCGGCGGATTGCGCGGCGGAAATCGATCTTGGCGCCGTCGCCGTGCCGCCGGTCTTTTCGTGGGTGGCAGAAGCCGGCGGGGTGGCAGAGGATGAAATGCTGCGCACCTTCAATTGCGGTATCGGCATGGTGGTCATCGCGGCTGAAGCGCATGCCGATGCGGTCCGCGCAACCCTTGTCGATCAGGGGGAAACGGTGCTGCGCGTCGGACGTATCACCGCGCGACTGGAAGAAGCGGCCCCCGTCTTCTATCGGGGTTTGCTGGCGTTATGAGCACCGAACGAGGCGCCGGTAGCCGGAGCCGGCGCAAAAAAGTCGTCGTGATGATCTCCGGTCGCGGATCGAATCTGTCGGCGCTGATTGCCGCAACGATGGCGCGGGATTATCCGGCCCGAATTATTGCCGTCCTGTCGGACAATCCCGACGCGGGCGGACTGGATGTCGCGCGCGGATCGGACATTGCGGCCGAGGCCATCCCACGCATCGATTACGACAGTCGCGCCGCCCATGAGGCGGCGCTGCTGGCGCGGCTCGATGCGCTGCAGCCCGATTTGATTTGCCTTGCCGGCTATATGCGGCTCCTGTCGGCCGCCTTCGTTGCCCGCTGGAGCGGGCTGATCCTCAACATCCACCCGTCCCTCCTGCCCAGCTTCCCGGGGCTCGACACTCATCAACGGGCGCTGGCGCATCAGGTGCGCATCCATGGCTGCAGCGTGCAATTCGTCACTGAAGGCATGGATGAAGGGCCGCTGATTGCCCAGGCGGCCGTTCCCGTCATGCCGGACGACACGGAATCCACTCTGGCAGCGCGCGTGCTGCGGGCCGAACACCGCCTTTATCCGCAGGCTTTGCGCTTCGTTGCCGAGGGCCGCGTCCGCATGAGCGAGGCGGGCGAAACCGTTTTCAACGGCTTCGCCGACGAGACCAGCGACGCGATGGTTCAATCGCCGCTGCCATCGGCGACGGACTGATCCTGCGCCGGCCGAAGCCAGACCCGATTGTCATGGAAAGCAGCACCGCCATAGGGCGCAATGCTGTCGGCGCCGGTCAACACATTGATGCCCTCGCCGTCGACAAACGCCTCATTCGGCCACAGCCCCTCCGAAATCAGCACGCCGCGCCGCTGCCCTTCGGCAAGACGCGCATGAAGACGCACGGCGCCGCGTCGGTTGCCGATCGTCACCAGAGCGCCATCCTCGATGCCGAGACCCGCGGCATCCCGCGGATCGATGATCACCTCCGGCCGCCCTTCCCGACGACGCGACGACTTGGTTTCGCTGAAGGTCGAGTTGAGGAAATTGCGCGCCGGCGGCGTCGCCAGCCGGAACGGATGCGCCTCGTCGGTCTCTTCGATCAACGGCACGTGATCCGGGAACACCGGTAGGTTTGAATGGGGGCCCAAGAGACCGATCGATTCCGGCGGCCGATCAGGCGCGGGCGAACCCGTCCAGTCCGGGCGGAAGCGGAACTTGCCGTCCGGCCAGGCAAATCCGTGAATGAAATGAGCGGTCTCGAAATCGGGCTGGCAGTCGATCCACTTGTTCTGTTCCAACGCCTCGAGGCTGCCATGCCCGCTGGCCAGCAGCAGACGGTCGATGAGATCGCGGGCCGTCAGGCCGAAACCCGGCAGGTCGCCGACACCCAACCGCCGTGCCAGTTCGTCAACGACATAAAGATTGGGCATCGGCCCCTGCGGCGGCTCGACCAGCTTCGGCCCGAACAGGATGTACTGGTTGCCGCCGCCTCGATAGATGTCATCGTGCTCGACAAACATCGTCGCCGGCAGAACGATATCCGCCATGCGCGCCGTCTCTGTCATGAACTGCTCATGCACGACCGTAAACAGATCGTCGCGTGCGAAACCGCGTTTGACCTGTCGCTGTTCCGGCGCGACATTCACCGGATTGGTGTTCTGGATCAGCATCGCGGTTACCGGCGGGCCGCCGCGCAGCGCAGCGGCATCGCCCGTCAAAACGCGACCGATCTGCGACTGGTCGAGCGAGCGGACCGCCGGATCGGCGAAAGCGGTGCCCTTGATTTCCGACGTGTCGAGGCCGAAGACCGCGCCGTTGGAATGGAAGGCGCCACCGCCCTCATACTGCCAGGCGCCACAGACGGCGGCGACGCTGAGCGCCGCATGCATGTTGACGACGCCGTTGCGCTGCCTGGAAAAGCCGTAGCCGAGGCGAAAGAAGCTGCGTTTCGTGGTGCCGACCAGATGCGCGAATTTTTCGATCTGCGATACCGACAGCCCGGTGATGCCGGCGGCCCATTCGGGCGTTCGGTCGACGAGATGCGCCTCAAGCCCGGCAGGATCGTCGCTGTAGCGTTCGAGATAGTCGCGGTCGGCGAGGCCGTCGCGAAAGAGCACATGCATGACTGCGCAGGCCAGCGCCCCGTCGGTTCCAGGCCGAAGGATGAGCGCCATATCCGCCTGGCGGGCCGTCGGCGTTTCATAGATGTCGATGACGACGATCCGGGCGCCGCGCCGCTTGCGCGCCCGGATCGCGTGGGTCATGACATTCACCTGCGTCGAGACGGGATTGGTGCCCCAGATCACCACGCAATCCGATTTCGCCATTTCGCGCGGGTCCGCGCCTCGCAGGCTGCCCGTGCCCATGCAGAATCCGGTCCAGGAGGCATTGGTGCAGATGCTGTCGAACTGGCCCAAATAGCTCTTGGCATGCCGGAGCCGGTGCAGCGAATCGCGCTGAACGAGTCCCATCGTTCCGGCGTAAAGATAGGGCCACACCGTCTCCGACCCGAAACGCTGCTCGGCCCTGAGAAAGGCGTCCGCGGTTTCGTCCAGCGCGTCCGGCCAGGACAGCAGTTGCCACTCCCCGCTGTCTTTCGCACCGACACGCCTGAGTGGCGCCAACAACCGGTCCGGGTGATGCACGCGCTCTGCATAGCGCGCCACCTTGGCGCAGATCACCCCGGCCGTATAGTCGTTATCGGCCGCCCCGCGCACCCTGCCGATCCTGCCATCGGCCGCCAACTCGATCTCCAGTGCGCAAGTCGAAGGACAATCGTGCGGACAGGCCGAGAAGCCGGTGCGGATGGGCGCGGACTGATTCATGGGATTCCCGTTTTCCAATGAGCCGAAAGAACCGTATAAACCAAACCTCGGGCGTGAGCGAGGTAAGGCGTCAACCGTGAACTACCGGCATATATACCATGCGGGCAATTTCGCCGATGTGTTCAAACATGCCGTCCTGACGCGGATCGTCTGCCATCTGAAGAACAAGGACAAGGCCTTTCGCGTCATCGATACTCATGCCGGACCCGGCCTCTATGACCTATCGGCTGCGGAGGCGGAAAAAACCGGCGAGTGGAAACAAGGCATCGGCCGGCTCCTGGAGACGGCAATACCGGACAAGGCGGGCGTGTTGCTCGCACCCTATCTCAATGTGGTTCGTGATCTTTTCGAAGGCACGCCGCATCTCTATCCGGGCTCTCCGAAACTGGTGCGCGCGCTTCTGCGCCGGCAGGACCGGCTGTCAGCGATCGAACTCCATCCACGCGACCACGACAGCTTGCAGCGGCTGTTCAACGGCGACTTCCAGGCCAGGATCATCGCCCTCGACGGCTGGCTGGCGCTTGGCGCGCACGTGCCGCCCAAGGAACGGCGTGGGCTCGTTCTTGTCGATCCGCCGTTCGAAAAGGACGGCGAATTCGATCGCATGGTGGACGGTCTGGCGCGCGCCCACCGCCGCTGGTCTACGGGGATCTATATGCTGTGGTATCCGATCAAGGCCGATAGCCGCCTGGAAACCTTCCATGACAAACTGAGGGCATTGGGAATCAGGCGCATCCTGTGCGCCGAACTGACCGTGCTGGACCCGTCCCGGACGACCAAGCTCGCCGGCTCCGGCCTGGTTGTGGTCAACCCGCCCTTCACATTGGAACGGGAACTCAAGATCATTCTGCCGGCGCTTCGGGAGCGCCTGTCGCAGGCGGCCGGCTCTGCAGACCGGCTGTTTTGGATCGTCGGAGAGGAATAGCGAAAGATAGTCGCGGCCGCGCGCGTATCATCAGTCCAAGACAATGTTACAGCTTGATCACGCTTCGATAACCAAATACGCATAGGATGATGCTGCGTAATAAGCATCGGAATCGGGAGCCGTAACATGATGACACGTTACAAAGCAGTTCGCATTCTCCTGGCACTTGGCGGCCTCTTCGCCGTGCTCGCGGCCGGTGCCGGTCCGGCCAGCGCCTTCGGCATCTCCAGTCATGCGGCCTGCGACGATCAGGCGGTTCTGCGGGCGATCGCGTATCGGTTTTCGATCAACGACAGGAATGTGTTGAAACAGGGTCTGGCGATTGACGCCTATGTCGAGGTGCAGGAAAACCGCTACCAGCCGGCTTACGAGGGCAGCATGATCGACCGTCGCTTTTGCCAGGGACGGGTCGCGATGAATGACGGCCGGACGCGCACCATATGGTACATGATCGAGGCGGGACAGGGTCTTGCCGGGTTCGGCGGCAATGTCGACTATTGCATCGCCGGTCTCGACCCATGGCGCATCTACGGCGCGAATTGCCAGTCGGTGCGCCAGTAACGGCACCTCCCCTGCGTCAACGCGGCGTCCTCTCGACACCACCGCCGATCCGCCACGGCAGCCCATTCGCGCTGGCCGGCCTCCCCGGCGATCGCACGCCGCTTTTCGCCGTAAAGTGAGCACACGGACGGCCGAAGCTTAAGAGTCGGCTGGGAAAATTCGCAAACGTCTTCGAGGCTTACGACCCATCGTGCCCGACAGGGTGAAAACCCTTCCGGCGCGTGTGCCTTTGCCGATTGTCCACAGCCGCGTCATTGTGTTTTGGCGATCCGAACCTATATCCAAGGGGCCCGCGGCCACGTTTGGCACCGTACAGTAACCCCCGAAAGCGCGCGCCTTTATGTTCAGTTTCGTCATTTTGATCGCCGGGCTCGCGCTGCTTCTTTTTGCCGGGGATTATCTGGTGCGCGGCGCCGTCGCGCTTGCCGAAAAACTCGGCATCAGTCCGCTGATCATCGGCCTGACCATCGTCGCCTTCGGCACCTCGGCGCCGGAGTTGTTCGTCTCGTTGGAGGCCGCCTTCAACAACGCGGCGGGCCTTGCGATCGGCAATGTCGTCGGTTCCAATATCGCCAATGTGCTGCTCGTCCTGGGGGCGCCGGCGTTGATCAAACCGGTCGGATGCCGCGAGGACGGCCTCGGCTTCAGCCTGATGATGATGGGCGGAATGACCATCCTGTTGATGATCATGCTGACGACCGGAAGGCTTTCCTATATCGACGGAATCGTGCTTGTCGGGCTGCTTGTCATCTTCCTCGCCTGGCAGTTCAGGACCGCCCACAAACACCGGTCCGAGGAGATGTTCGGCGACTACCATGACGAGATCGACGAGGTGCCGAGCGAGAATTCGCGCATCGCCGCCTATCTCCTGTTCGGCCTGATCGGCCTGCCGCTCGGCGCCTCGCTCACCGTGCACGGCGCGGTGGACATCGCCCGCATGCTGGGCGTATCCGACGCGGTTATCGGCCTGACCATCATCGCCATCGGCACCTCGCTGCCGGAACTGGTCACCTCTGTCATGGCCGCCTGGCGCGGCAGCGGCGCCGTGGCGATCGGCAATGTCGTCGGCTCCAACATCTTCAACATCGGTGCCATTCTCGGCATCACAAGCCTCGTACACCCGCTGGTTGTGCCCGGCCGCATCGTTTATCTCGACATGTGGATCATGGCCGCCGCCACGATCCTGCTGACTGTGCTCGCGATCTGGTCGCGGCCGATCTCCCGCATTGGCGGCTCAGTCATGCTGGCCCTGTTTGTCGGCTATATCGCGCTCGTCTTTTAGCGCAGGTCTGATCTTCCCTTTCCGAGTGCTATATGATGGCTGAACGGTGATTCAGACGGAAACGCGACAGGAATCCATGGCGGGAGCGGATACAACAGGCAAAAAGCTGACGACGGACGGACGAACGGCAGCGACATCCGACCGTGACGCATGGGAAATCGCCGGCGACGTGGCCGCCGGCCTCAAGGGACCGGCGCTCATCCAGGCCCACGTCAAGTCCCTGCCCAATGCGCCCGGCGTCTACCGCATGCTCAACGACAAGGGCGACGTGCTCTATGTCGGCAAGGCCCGCAGCCTCAAAAAGCGCGTCTCCAACTATGCTCAGGGTCGTGGCCATACCAACCGCATCGAAAGCATGATCCGGCTGACGACGCATATGGAGTTCATCACCACCCGCACCGAGACCGAGGCGCTGCTGCTGGAAGCCAATCTGATCAAGCGGTTGCGGCCGCGTTTCAATGTCCTGCTGCGCGACGACAAGTCCTTCCCCTACATCCTCCTGACCGGCGACCACGACGCGCCGGGGATCTACAAACATCGCGGCGCGCGCTCGCGCAAGGGCGCCTATTTCGGCCCCTTCGCCTCGGCACAGGCGGTCGACCGGACCATCAATTCGCTGCAGCGTGCTTTCCTGCTGCGCACCTGCACCGACTCCGTCTACGAAAGCCGCACCCGGCCCTGCCTGCTGCATCAGATCAAACGCTGCGCCGCGCCCTGTACTGGCGAAGTGTCGATCGAGGCCTATGGCGCGATGGTCGAGGAGGCGCGCGACTTCCTTTCGGGCAAAAGCCTCAAGGTCAAGTCCACCATGGCCGAAGCGATGCAGCGCGCCGCCGAGGCGCTCGATTTCGAGACGGCTGCCATCTATCGCGACCGGCTGGCCGCGCTGTCCCACGTGCAGAGCCACCAGGGCATCAACCCGCATACGGTGGAAGAGGCCGATGTTTTCGCCATCCACCAGGAGGGCGGCCTGAACTGCATCCAGGTCTTCTTCTTCCGCACCGGTCAGAACTGGGGCAACCGCGCCTATTTCCCCAAGGCCGACGTCTCGCTGTCGCCGTCCGAAGTGCTCGGCGCCTTCCTTGCGCAGTTCTATGACGACAAGCCCTGCCCTCGGCAGATCCTCGTCTCCACAAGCTTCGAGGAGCAGGCATTGCTTGGCGAGGCGCTGTCGATCCGCGCCGGCCATAAGGTCAACATCACGACGCCGCGGCGCGGCGAAAAACGTGACCTGATCAACCATGCCGCGGCCAATGCCAAAGACGCCCACAACCGCCGGCTCGCCGAGACCTCGACCCAAGCCGATCTGTTGAACGGATTTGCCAGGACCTTCGGCCTGGATCGTCCGCCAAGGCGCATCGAGGTCTATGACAACTCCCATATCATGGGCACCAACGCGGTCGGCGGCATGATCGTCGCCGGCGCCGACGGTTTCATCAAGAATCAATATCGCAAATTCAACATCAAGTCGCAGGAGATCGCGCCCGGTGACGATTTCGGCATGATGCGCGAGGTGATTGCCCGGCGTTTCGCCCGTCTCGTCAAGGAACACGGCAAGCCGGAGACAAACGTCGATGCTGGAGAGAGCAATGAAAGCGGCACCGATGCGGCAACGCCGCCCTGGCCGGACGTGTTGCTGATCGACGGCGGACGCGGCCAGGTCTCCTCGGTGATGACGGTGCTCGAGGAACTCGATATCGCCGAGAGCGTCACAGTCATCGGTGTCGCCAAGGGGGTCGACCGCGACGCCGGACGCGAGCGCTTCATCATCCGGGGGCGATCGGACTTCTCTCTGCCACCGCGCGACCCGGTGCTCTATTTCGTCCAGCGCCTGCGCGACGAGGCCCACCGCTTCGCCATCGGCACCCACCGGGCGCGGCGCAAAAAGGAAATGACGCGTAATCCGCTGGACGAGATCGCCGGCATCGGCCCGGCGCGCAAGCGCTCGCTGCTGCATCATTTCGGCACCGCCAAGGCAGTGTCGCGCGCCGGACTGGAGGACCTTGTCGCCGTCGACGGCATTTCAGAGGCCATGGCGCAAACCATCTACGACCATTTTCACGACGACCGTGGGGCGTAGCCCAAACCGACGGTCGCCATTTCGCCCGACGGTGTTGACGGATCGCCTCGCGGCCTATTTCTATGGGCAGACTTCTCGCCGGACGGAGCCCGATGGCCTCGCACACCTACAACATTCCCAACCTGTTGACCTATGGGCGCATCGCGGCCGTGCCGCTGATCGTCCTGTGTTTCTTCGTCGAAGGCCGCCTGCATGGGTCCGATTTCGCGCGCTGGAGCGCGCTGGCGATTTATGTCGTCGCCTCCATCACGGATTTTTTCGACGGCTACCTGGCGCGCATCTGGAACCAGATGTCGAACATTGGCCGTATGCTCGACCCGATCGCCGACAAGCTGCTGGTGTCCTCGATCCTGTTGCTGCTCGCGGCCGACGGCACCATCGCCGGCTGGAGCATCTGGGCCGCGATCATCATTCTGTGCCGGGAGATCCTGGTCTCGGGCCTGCGTGAATATCTGGCGGAGTTGAAGGTCTCGGTCCCGGTGACCTGGATCGCCAAATGGAAGACGACCATTCAGATGATCGCCATCGGCTTTCTGCTGGCGGGCCCGGCGGGCGACAAGGTCGTGCCCTATGTGTCGGAAGCGGGGCTGGCACTGCTGTGGATCGCCGCGCTGATCACCATATATACAGGCTACGACTATTTTCGCGCCGGGCTCAAACACGTGGTCAATGATCTCACAGTGAAGAATTAGAGCATGTCACAATGGTCAAGCTGGTCTATTTTGCCTGGGTCCGGGAGCGTATCGGCAAGGGCGAGGAAGAGATCGACATTCCGCCCCATGTCGAAACGGTCGCCGATCTTCTTGCCCATTTGAGCGCGCGCGGCGAGGGCTATGCGGCGGCACTCGATACGCCGGAGATCATCCGCGTCGCCCTCGACCGGGAGCATCGCCAGCATGACGACCGCATCGGCGCGGCGCGCGAAATCGCGCTGTTTCCGCCGATGACCGGAGGCTGAATATGACCGGCGCCCTGACAGTGCGGGTGCAGGCCGACGATTTCGACGCTGCGGCCGAAGTCGAGGCGCTGACGCACGGCCGGCGCGACATCGGCGCGGTGGTCACCTTCACTGGCCTTTGCCGGGATGAGGACGGCACACTGTCGGCGCTCGAACTGGAACATTATCCCGGCATGGCGGAGGCCGAGATTCGCCGCATCGCCGAACAGGCCATGGCGCGCTGGCCGCTCGACGGCATTACAGTCATTCACCGGTTCGGCCGGATTGCGCCGGGGCGCAACATCGTGTTGGTCGTCGCAACCTCGCGGCACCGCCAGGCCGCCTTTGACGGCGCTCATTTCCTGATGGATTATCTGAAATCCAGCGCGCCCTTCTGGAAACGGGAAATCGGCAAGGACGGTGCGCAAGGCAATTGGGTCGATGCCCGGGATGCCGACGACGCCGCTATGAAACGCTGGTCCAAATAATCAAGCACCCTCCTTGAATAGACTTCCAGTATTGTGTCGGTTTGACTTGCAATCTGACGCGCCATAGGATGCTCCGGCGGCGTGTGTTGGAGGGCTCGGCCATGCAACGCCTTTTACTTCACCTTGCAGTTTTCTTCATAGCGGCACCCTGTTTCGCCATCGAGATCGACTGGCGTGTCGAACATCCTTATCGCTATTATCGCTACCATTCGGACCTGACGCTGCATGAATGGGCCTATCACCAGTTGCGCGCCGAGGCGCCGATGGCCGCCATCCATGCACCGATCTCCCATATGGAGCGCAAATTGAACAACCCGTCCTGGTGGGACGACGACCGGCTGTCGGCGGTTGCAGCCCTCCGGGCCACCGAGGGCCGGCAGCCGGAACGGCCGACGCCGACCATGATCCGCCACGGCTGGGCCAGCCTGCTGCGTTCCGCACCGGCCGGCTTCGTCGACGGCACGTGCTGGCATGCGCGGCGGCAGAACCACAGCCGCTGCGACGGCGCCGAGCGGCTTGGCACGACGGGCAATGACGGGCGCTATCTCAAACCGGCATTCCACCGCGTCGTCCTGTCGCTCACCAACGCCGATCCGGCCACCCTCGACGGCCCCTGCCAATGGGAAGCGGAGTCCGAAGTGCTGCTGCGGCCGGGTTCCGATGCCGAATGGCGAACCGTGCGGACAGAGCGGTGCGCCGACCCCGTGGTCGCCCGTATCCCCTATATCGGCAACGACGCGGCGCCGGTGGCGCTTTCCGTCACCACACCGGACGGCGCATGGGCGCAGGACGATGTTCACGTCAAGGATTATCTGGTCTTCGGATTGGGCGATTCCTTTTCGTCGGGCGAGGGCAATCCGGAGATTCCGGCACGGCTGCACCCAACGCGGGCCATCGGCCCGATGGAGCCACGGCTGGCCGATCTCGGAGAGGTCGACGGCCGCACCACGTTCTTCGGCGTGCCCCGTCGAGCGCCGGCCGATGGCAGCAGCGCCGCCAAATGGACCGACCGGCGCTGCCACCGCTCCGTCTACAGCTATCAGAACCGGGTGGCGCTACAACTGGCCATCGCACCCGATGCCGACGGCAATCACCACCATGCCGTGACGTTTTTTCATTTCGCCTGTTCCGGCGCCGAGGTCACCGAGGACATTTTCTACGCCTGGGAAGGGCGCGAATGCATCGGCGCGGCGCAGCGCCTGCACCGCAGCAGCCCGACCGCCGGCAAGGGGCCCCGCCATCGCTACTACATGGCGCAGATCAGCAAGGCCTCCGTCGCGCTGTGCGGCGAAACGACGACCGGACCGCTGTTCTGGCTCACCGACATTACCGGCACGATCGATGGCCGGCGCGGCTTCGGAAGGCTCGACCATTATCGTCGGCAGCGGCGGCAGTTCCGCCGACGGCCTGACAATCACTGCGATTTCCACCGCGACCGCCTCGACACCAATCCGCGGCTGCTCTACTGCCGGCCGGGCGACCGGCTGCGCAAGGTCGATCTGCTGCTGAGTTCCGCCGGCGGCAACGACGCCGGCTTTTCGGGGATCATCGCCAACACCATCGTCACCGTGCCGGGCGCCGGCCTGATCAGCCTGTTCTATCCCGATATGATGATCGATGAGGAAAGCGCGCGGAGACGGCTGCGGCATCTGCCCCATCGCCTCACCCTCTACGACCGGGCGCTGCGGGAGTTTCTCGGACCAGGGGCGGACGGTGCCGACGGCCTACCGGTGATCACGTTGCTCTATCCGAACCTGATCTACCGCAGCGGCGCAGGCGATGCCGGCCGCTTCTGCCCGTCCAACAATGCCGGCATGGATGTCTCGCCCTATCTCGGCATTCGCAGCCGCGCCCAATTGCAGGCGGTCGAGCGGCTCGTCGAAGGCCGGCGCGGTGCCGGACAGTCCTATGACGGCATGATCGAGATTATCCGCGCCCGGGCGGCCGCGTTCGGCTGGACGGTGGTGGACGGCCATCGCCGCGCCTTCATGGATCGCGGCATCTGCGCCAGCGATCCGGCGGCAAGCCCCGACGAGAGCGGCAGGAGCACGGCCGAAATCCTCGCCATTCCTCACAAGCGGGTCGACTTCACCCGGGTCGGCACGCCCGCGCAATATGCCGGTCCCTGGCGCCGCTACGACCCGGTCTCAGACCTCTATCCCTACGAGACGCGCAAGAGCTGGTTCCGCACGCCCAATCTCGACTTCATGACCACTCATTATTTCAAGGGGAGCATGCCGGACGACTGGACGCTGGACCGGCAGCGGGTCAGCGCCTTGTTCCTGGCCAACCGCATTCTCGGCGGCTCGTTCCACCCGACGGCCGAGGGTCATGCCCATATCGCCGACCACGTCTACTGCAAGGCACGGGAAAAACTGTTCGGCGAGGCCTGCCATCCGGCCGTGGTCAACGCCTACGCCTACAAATGGTAACGCCGCCGAACGGCCGGCGGCGCTGGCGCGGAAGAGGTCGCTGGATCAGCCGACGATTTCGGTCTCGGAAAACCAGTAGGCGATTTCTTCGGCCGCCGTTTCCGGACCGTCGGAACCATGTACGGAATTCTCGCCGATTGAGCGGCCATAGGTTCGCCGGATCGTACCGGTATCGGCGTCGGCGGGGTTGGTGGCGCCCATGACCTCGCGGTTCCTGGCGATCGCGTTCTCGCCTTCAAGCACCTGGACAATCGTCGGACCGGACGACATGAAACCGGTCAGTTCACCGAAGAACGGCCGCTCCTTGTGCACGGCGTAGAAACCCTCGGCCTCCCGCAGGCTCATCCACACGCGCTTGGAAGCGACGACACTCAACCCCGCCTCCTCCAGCATCTTGGTGATGGCGCCGGTCAAATTGCGCGCCGTGGCATCCGGTTTGATCATCGAGAAGGTGCGTTCGATCGCCATGATCTCTTCTATCCTTGCATTGCGATTGCGGGAGATTGAGGGCCCGTTCAGGGTTGCGCGCTCTATAGCGTCGCCCGGCAGGCAACACAAGGCCCGGCCTGCATGGCCTCGCGCCGCGGCGACGGTTAGGCGGCGGCCGGCACACCCCGTCCGATGTCGCCATGAAGGTCGAGGCAGCGCTCGAACCAGACGCCCACCGGATCCTTGCTGTCCAACAGCGTCAGCGGTGAGCAGGTACGCGCCCATTGGAACGCGCCGAACACGATATAGTCGGCAAAAAGCGGCCCCTCGCCGCCCAGGAAGGGCTGCCGCTTCAACACCAGTCGCATCGGCTCCAGCCGGTCCGACAAGGTCCGCACCCGGTCCTCGCTGGCGGCCACCACCTCCTCCAGCGACCGACCGAAGCGGGCCTCCCGGCTCTGCCGGAAATAGGCCTGGTCCTCCGGCGCCAGCATGGCGTGGATATCGAGCAGCAGCGCGCCGCCGATGACGCCGTGGATCTGGGTCTGCGTCCAGCTTTCGAAAAATCGCGCCATGGCGATACCGCCCGGTCCGCCAAACAGGCTCGGCCGGTCGGGATAGGCCTCGTCGAGATAGACCGCGATATCGAAGGAGTCCCGCACCACGCGCTCGCCGTCGCGAATGACCGGCACCGTCTTGCCGATCCGGTCTTCCACCTCGGGAACACCGGTAAAGGGCACCGCCGACGTTTGATAGGCGAGCTCTTTATGGGCGAGTGACATCACCGTCTTCCAGCAGTGCGGGCTGAAGGGGCGGGAGGTGTCTGTTCCGGTCAGTTCATAAAGCGTGATGGTCATGCGGATCTTCCGGTCGGGGGGGCGTTGCGTTCGCGGCATTGTGCGTTTTTTCTAGCCGAAGGCAACAGCGGCCCGCAGCGGTTTGTCGCTTGCCTTCGCAACACGACGATTCCAAATGGGGGCCATGTTGTCGCTCACCGACATATCCGCCCGCATCGCCGGCCGTCTACTGATCGATCGTGCCTCGCTGTTCCTGCCGGAAGGCACGAAAGCGGGGTTCGTCGGCCGCAACGGCGCCGGCAAGTCGACCCTGTTTCGCGTGCTGTCCGGCGATCTCGCGCCGGAGACTGGTACCGTCTCCCTGCCCCGCCATTGCCGCATCGGCCAGGTCGCGCAGGAGGCGCCGGGCACGGGCGAACCGCTGATCGACATCGTGCTACGCGCCGACGCCGAGCGGCTGGCGCTGCTTGCGGAGGCCGAGACCGCAACCGATCCGCACCGCATTGCCGAAATCCAGACCCGACTTGTCGACATCGACGCCCATTCGGCCACCGCGCGCCGCCAGCATCCTCGCCGGGCTTGGCTTCGACGAGACCGCGCAGCAGCGCCCGGCGGCGAGTTTCTCCGGCGGCTGGCGCATGCGGGTCGCCCTTGCCGCAGTGCTGTTTGCCAGGCCCGACCTGCTGCTGCTTGACGAGCCGACCAACTATCTCGATCTGGAAGGCACGCTGTGGCTGGAGGATTATGTGCGCCGCTATCCGCACACGGTCATCATCATCAGTCACGACCGCGACCTTCTCAACCGCGCCGTCAGTTCCATCGTTCATCTGGAACAGAAGAAACTGGTGTTCTATCGCGGCCCGTTCGACCAGTTCGAACGCCAGCGGGCCGAGGCGCGCGTGCTGCAGATGAAGATGCGGGCCAAGAAGGAGGCCCGGCGCAAACATATGGAGGCCTTTGTCGAGCGCTTCCGCTACAAAGCCTCCAAAGCGCGCCAGGCGCAGTCGCGGCTGAAGGCGATCGAGCGCCTGGGCAGCGTCGACGCCGTCGTCGACGAGGCCGCCATGCCGTTCCGTTTCCCGGAACCGGAGAAGCGCAGCGCCTCGCCGATCATCGCCCTGGAGCGCGCCGCGGTCGGCTACGAGCCCGGCCGTACGGTGCTGTCGGGCATGAATCTGCGCATCGACAATGACGACCGCATCGCCCTGCTCGGCGCCAATGGCAACGGCAAATCGACATTCGCCAAACTCCTGTCCGATCGCCTCGCGCTTCAGGACGGCACGATGACGCGCGCGCCGCATCTGAAGATCGGCTATTTCGCCCAGCACCAGCTTGACGATCTGATCCCGTCGCAAAGCGCCGTCGACCATGTCCGAGCCCTGATGCCCGATGCGCCGGAGGCGAAAGTCCGCAAGCGCGTCGCCCAAATCGGGCTGTCGACGGAGAAGATGGACACCGCCGCGCGCGACCTGTCGGGCGGCGAAAAGGCGCGTCTGCTGATGGGGCTCGCCGCCTTCGACGCGCCCAATCTGCTGATCCTCGACGAGCCGACCAACCATCTTGACATCGACAGCCGCGCCGCCCTGATCGACGCGCTCAACGCCTTCGACGGCGCGGTGATTCTGATTTCCCACGACCGCCATCTTTTGGGCGCCACCGTCGACCGCCTCTGGCTGGTGCATGACGGCACGGTCGAGACCTTCGACGGCGATCTCGACGACTACCGGTCCCACATTCTCGGCAACAAGGCGGCCGCCCGCCGTGCCGGGGGCGACCCCGCCGAATCGAAGGCCGACCAGCGCCGCGCTGCCGCCGACCGCCGCCGCCAACTGGCGCCCTTGAAGAAGAAGATCAATGAAATCGAGGCCTTGACCGCAAAACTGGAACAATCGATCAAGGTTCTTGACGCAGAGCTTTCGGATCCGACGATTTACGAGAAAGACCCCGACCTCGCCGCCCGCAAGGCCAAGGAGCGCAGCCAGGCCGAACGCGTGCTGGCCGAGGCGGAGGAGCAATGGCTGGCGCTGTCGGACGAATACGAGACCGCGACGGCGGAGTAGCACGAAGCCGGGAGACGGCGTCCTCAGGCGTTTGCGGCGAGATTTGATTGTAAACCGGCCAACGTGATCATCTGACCTCTCGATGGCGGTCCACTTCGCTGATCTGTTACACTAGCGTGTGACAACACCGGTTGGCGCGGGGGAAAAAGCAATTTATTACAATTGACTACAGGAAGAGTGTCCCCGCACGCGCAGGGATGAGCCCATGCCGCCGCCTCAAAATTTCGCACATTTTTATACGATCTCTTCTTGAGAATCGTATAAAAATGTGCGAAATCAAGATAGTGAACGAAGAACGAGAAATGACAAGGCGGGAACAGTTTTTGAGAGAGTTGCGCAAGCAGGCCCGGAAAGACGGCAAGACCCTTTCGGTCACCAAAAACCAAGGCAAGGGCTCACACTATCGCGTTACCTATGGCGGGCGACCACCACGCTGAAAAGCGGCGATTTGAGCCCCGCTTACGTCAAACTGATCAAGAAACAGCTCGGGCTCTGACCCTCGGCGGCACCGTCTTTACGAAGCTGGACAGACAGGAGATGTTTAAACCATGTCAATCGAATACAACGCACACTTCGCGCCGGATCCGGACGGTGGCCTCCTAGTCACCTTTCCGGACGTGCCGGAGGCGATCACCCATGGCGATGACGAAGTGCAGGCCCGCGCCAACGCACGCGAAGCGCTTGGGCTGGCACTGCGCGGCTATGTTCTCGACGGCCGTTCGTTGCCGGCGGCGGTCGCAATGGGCAAAGGACTGGTGCGTATCGCGCCGGACGCTCAGGACGTATTGAAAATCGCGACGATCGAGGCGTTCCGAGCCTCCGGATTGACCAAGGTGGCGCTGGCCGAACAGATGGGCAAGCAGGAAGGCGAGGTGCGACGCATCCTCGACCCGGATCATCCGACTAAGCTCGCCGCCCTGCAACAGACCTTGCGGTTGCTGGGCAAGGAGATCGTGATCGACGTCCGTGACGCCGCCTGAGTGTTCCGCGCTTACGCGTGGCTCAACCATCGGCATCGGCCGGCCGTCACATGGGCGATCCCTTGCCGGCGATCTGCTCCGATAGGCCCGAAGCGCTATCACCCGTTGGCAAGCAAACATCCTTACTGGCGGACACACCGGGCATGTTATCCAACGACGTTCTTGATGAAATCACAGCGAGGAAACGACGGGAAACACCGGCTCCTCCTGCCAAACCCCATAATGCGCCTGCAGATACCGGACGCATTCCATGTTAGCCTCTCGCCGGTTCAGCCCGTCGATCGTGGCGGTGCCCAGAGCGTGGTCGAGCGCATCGAGGGATCCGTCCGGCGCATGTTCCTGCGCCATCGGCAAATGGCCGTTGAAACCCCGGATCGTGCCGCCGTTCAGCGCCACCATGCCCGACAGCCAGATATCGTCCACCGCCCAGATCCTGTCCGGAATGTCGAACACCTGCGGCGGAAAGAAATCCGGCTTCACCAGAACACCGCCGAAACCCTCCATGATATCGACCGCCCCCGGCCGCCAGAACTTCCAGGTGCGGTTCGGTTTCGGCAGCATCCGGCCCGCTTTTCGTTCAAGGCGCTTCTGCCGGATGCGCTGAAAACGATAGGGCACGTCCCACAGGGAATGCATCAGCACCGCGCGCGGCGGCGCATCCCCGGTTCGCCTGACGTGCAAACCCAGCTTGTCCAGGTCCCAACCGGCATTGGCGATGCATTGGTCTGGATGGCGTCGGCTTTCGGCCACCATGTTCTTCAGCCAATTGCGGTGAAACACATGGTCGTCGTCACAATAGACGATGGGCTGCCGTGTGCCGGCATGGTCGATCATGGTCGGCAAAACCTTCGTCGCCGGCCCCCAATCGTGGTCGCACCGCACGACACGAACGCCGTCGGGCATGGCCGGCACCGAAAAACTCGCTTCGGGAAAGCGGCGATAGGCTTTCGGGATGTTCACCCGGATCTCGGCGATTGTTTGTCCTGCTGCAGAAGGCTTTTCAGCGTCCTTTGCAGCATGTCGAAGCGTGGCGGGATGGTCGAGAGCGAGACAATTGTCATGGAATACCTGTGGCGCCCGGCCGAAGGGCCGCAGCGACGCGACGGTCGGAACATCGGCCGGCGCGACCGGATGAGCGCACCGGGAGAAACCGTCAGCGCTGCTTTTGAAGCGCCTCCATCACGGCGTCGATGCGGTCCTGACCCCAGTGCATTTCACCGTTGACGAAGAAGGTCGGCGCGCCGAACGTACCGCGGGCGACGGCCTCTTCGGTATTGGCCCGCAGTTCGTCCTTGATCGCCTGGTCCTGCGCCATGTTGGCGATCTCGCCTGCCGGCATGTCGGCTTTCTCGAGCAGTTCCATCACCACTTCCGGCTTCGACAGATCGTCGCCATTCGCCCAGGCGGCATCGAACATCGTTTCCATGTAGCGTGGCAGCAGGGCGGGATCGATGCGCTCCGTGGCGATCGCGCCGCGCAGCGCCATCACCGTGTTCAACGGAAACGCCGGATTGACGGCGAAGGCAAAGCCGTGCTTGTCGGCGGTGCGCTTCATGTCGTCGAACAACCATTTTCCCTTGGCGGCGATAGCGGCCGGGCTGCTGTTGCCGACCGCCTTGAACACGCCGCCCAGAAGCATCGGTTTCCAGACGATATGGCCACCGGCCGCCTTGATCATCGCGGGCAGGCGCTTATAGGCGAGATAGGACGCGCTGCTGACAAAATCGTAATAAAAGTCCACCGACTTTTTCAAAGCCTGTCTCCCGTGTTGCCGTGCTCCTGATAGAGAGCGTTTGCGCCAAAGACAATGCCCGACCGCAATCGCCCCGCCATTTCTATCGCCGCGCCCGTATCCGCCGCGCCGTCCAATCCCGGACGCGCCGGCCAACCGCCCGCATCGACGGCAGGACAGCCTCGTGCCGCGCCGGTCCGGACGGCGCATCGAGGCCGTCGCGCAACAGGAGGAAAGAGAGAAACACTGCGATCAGCGCGACGAACAGCATGGACAAAAGCGTGTCGGATAGGAAATGGCGCCCCTTGGCGACCCGCAGCACCGCAGCAAGCAGCGCTACCGCGAAGCCGATGGCGATCACGGCGCGGCGGCGTAGCGGATCGCGCACATAGGCGCCGAGCACCAGCACGGCGATGAAGAAGGCCGTGGCGCTGGAGCCTTCGCCCGACACGAAGGAACAATTGCTTTCGCATTGATCGGTGAAGCGGAAGGCGGGGGTAAAGCTGCTTTCACCGCCGAATTCGTTGACGTAGGCCGGCCGTGCGCGACCTGAATACTCCTTGAGCAGCCCGTTGACCAGCAGACCGGGTCCGAGAATGTAAAGCCCGCTGATGAACGCCCAGACCCGGCCGGGAACAGCGAAGACGGAGCCGCGCCAAGCCGAAACGCCCCAGAAGACAAGCGACAGCACGGCCACGCCCATGGAGGTGATGTTGAAGGCGCTGCGATAGGCGGCAAGCGCAGGGCTGCCGCCCAGCCAGAAGCCGTCGACCTGCCGGTAAAACAGCGACGAGGCGCCGATATCGATGCCCGGAAACACCACGAAGAAGAGGGACGTCGCCGCCAGAACCAGAAGCAGGCTTAGGAAGACCTTATTGAGGGTGTCCGGCGTCATCGATACAGGTGGCGTCCAGTAGAAAGGCATTGAGTGCGCTGCCGTGATAGGCGCCGCCTTCGGTGGTCAGCGTCCGATAGGGCGTGATCGTCCGGCCACCGCAGGTCCAGCTTTCCTCGTGGCCGACCAGGAGAACGGTCTGTCCCGCATCGGCACCGCTGAACGGATATCGGAGCTGATAATAGTTTCGCGGCCGCCCCGGTGGTGTGATCATGCGTATCGGTATGGTCAGGTCCCGACCGGTATAGAAAAGATCGGCAACGATGTCACGGCTGCCATTGACGATCATATCGGCGCCGCCGGCCTGCGCGGCATCCATGATCTCCCGGCTGACCTGTTCGCGGCCAAGCAGCCGTTTCATCGCCGGTTTCTCACCATCCACGCTGACATCGGAGGCGACGCTGGTCAGCACTGGCAGAGCGACCGCGGCCACCATGCCAATCCAGAAGGAGGTTTTGAGGAGCGCGAAGAACCGCCTTTCCAGCAGCGCCGCGACCACCAGCACCGTGCCGCCGAAATAAGCGGCCGCCGCCCAGTTCGCATAGGCGCGCGAGAGCAGCGCCTGGGTGCAGACAATCACGATGACCGGCACGGAGAAAAACAACAGCGCGCCAGCGTGATCGAATCGGGCGCGGAACACGGCGGCCAGCAGCGTGGCAAACAGGATCGGTCCGAACACACCGAACTGACTGAAGAAAAACTCCGCCAGTTCCCGGAAATGCAGTTGGAACGCGGCCGGGCTCTCGCGCACCCAGGCGGCGTTGTCCAGCGTGTGCTCGAAGGTCGACAGGTCGTTCTGCAGGTTCCACACGACGTTCGGCAGGGCGACAGCGGCGAAAGCGAGAAAAACCACTAGGGCGTTGCGTCCGGACGGCCGCGCCGAGGCCAGGAAGACGGCCGCCAGAAACGCGCCAAGCAGAAAATAGATGCCGGCATATTTCGCCAGAAACGCGATACCCGCACACAGGCCCGCCAGCAGCGCATATCCGATTTGCTGCGTGTCGAGAAGCCGGAAGTAAAACAGCAGCGCAAGGGAAAAGAAGGGCGCCATGATCGTATCGGTCGAGATCACCGCACTGCCGAGGCTGACAGCCGGCATGGTGATGTAGGAGAGCATCACCCAGAACCCCGCCTGCGCGCCATAGAGCAGGCGCCCGAGAAGGCCGAGGATCACGGCCGCGGCGCCGTGGAACAACGGCGCGGGCAGGCGCACCCAGAAAACCGCATCGCTTTGCGCAAGCTCGGTGAACAACCGGATCACCCAGGCAATCAGCGGCGGCTTGGAGTAATAGCCGAAAGCGAGATCCCGGCTCCACAGCCAGTATTGCGATTCGTCGACGAACAGATCGGTTGTGTCGATCCACAGAAAGCCGACCCGGTAAAGCGTCATGAAGACGACGACCGAAACGCCCGCGGCGAACCAGTTCCTGGTCGGCAGGCTCAACCCGTCGATTGGGGCGGAGCTTTGCAGGGAGCGTTGCATGGGCGGTTCCGGAAGCCGTAGCGTAAGGATCCTGACGACGGCGGCGCGTGGTGGCCATCCGTTCCGACAGGGCGTCTCTTCGACAATGGGTCGCCACAGCGTTAGAAGCGATGGCCGCCATTGTCAAATCCGCCAAATGTCTCTTATGAAGGCAACGCGGATGTCGGCAGCCGGCGGAGCGGCCTACCGATCCCGGCCGCCCTTGCCGGCAAGCGGCACATATCGGATCACGACGCGCTTGTCCGGTGCATCGATCTTGGCGACCGACATCGCCGACACCGCCGACCAGTCCACGTTGATGCCCTGCTGCGCGAGGTCGGCCCTGAAACCGGCGGCAGCCGGACCCTCGCCGATCCACGCCACCACAGCCGGATACGCCACGTCCCGGCCCTTGGACAACAGGAACAGATTCAGCAAGGTCATCTGCGGATCCTGAAGCAGCAGATTGGCGAACAATGTGTGTTCATTGGCGATCACCGTTGACGGTCTCGATCCCGTTTCCTCGTTCCACCGCTCAAACATGCGCGCGTAATCGAGGTTGCTGACATGGGCCCGGTTTCGGAAATAGTGCATCGAATCCAGCGGCAGCGCGATCAGGATCGCGATGGCCGACACCAGGCTGATCGCATAGATGATCCTGTCCGCTTCGAGGATGTGGCCGCCACCGTCGTCCTCGACGGCGTCGCCCCGGCCACAAAACAGCGCCAGAACCATCATCGGGAAGAAGATCAGAACCGGTTGCATCCAGCGGTTGAGCACCGATGTCGCGCCGGTCGTCAGGATGGAGGCGAGGATGACGCCCTGGAAAACGAAAAACAGCAAAACCAGAAACAGGGACGTGTCGTCAACGAAAAGCCGGCTCGACCGGCCCCGCTTCAGCCGCCACCACAAAAGCGCTGCCGTCACCGGAATCAGGATGACCGATATGGTCAGCAGATTGGTCCAGATCAGCGAGCGGATACCGGCCAGCCGATCTTCCGCGAAACCGCCCTCCGCGCCGATGCCGAAGCGCGAATAACGGTGCAGCAATGCATCCTGATTGAATAGCGTCCAGCCGAAATGCGGCGCGGTCGCGACGACAAAGACCGCCAGCGACAACAGGATCCGCCGATCGGTGACGATCGCCCGCCAGCGCGGCAACGGCAGCGATGCGAGGATCAGGCTCGCGACAAACAAGGCGCCATTGTATTTCGACAGAACGATCGCGGCCGCCGACAGGCCGAATGCTACGTAATTCAGCGCACCACGGCGGCGTTTCAACCGCGCAAACAGAAAGAAAGCGATGGCGCAGAAGGCGATGAGCGCCACCGAATGGGACAGCGAGCGCTGTGTTTCCCAGGCCACTTCCGGCATGGCGAAAATACCGAGCGAGGCGATGGCGGCCAGCCGACGGTCGAGTCCCAGTTCCCGTGCCGACAAGAAGATGAAAAGGAAGCAAATCGCGATGAAGGCGAATTTCGTCATCGACAGGACGACGAGCGACAGGCCGAACACATCGCTGACCAGATGGGCGATCCAGTTGTAGAGCGGCGGCTGGCTGCCGCCATAGCCGAGGCTCCAATACTGGTTGTAGAGGATCAGTTCCGCCGTATCGATGTCGGCGCCGGTTTTGAACAGCGAAAAGGACAGCGACTGGACCAGGAAGTAGAGAACAATCACGAAGGGAAAGGAGGCAATCAGAAGACCTGTTCCGCGCGTTGTTGGCCGGGATCCGGGCGGTTCGGGGCGCTTAGGCGATTGTGGCATAAGGCGTGACATGATCGGCGACCCTCGCCGTCAAGCCTTCCGTTCCCAGCGGCGATCAGGGGTCTGCTGCCAATAGGTCAGGGCGTGGCCGCCGTCTTTCAGCGTCTTCCAATGGTCGCGCGCCGTCTCGAGCTGCTCTCGGTCATGGCCGTCGAACATGAACACCACCCGCTCATAGGCTTCAAGGTCCGGTGGCGTCGCGCCATCGACGAGAAATCGGATATGAGCGCCGTTAATATTGGATTGATTGGCACAGACCAGCACCGGCTGTCGGTCGGCATAGTGGGCGGTGTCGGTGCCGTGCGGCAGGAAACTCTCCTCGCGATAGGTCCACAGATACTGGTCAATGGAATCGCGCCGTTCCTCACTGCCGGTCTGAACAACCGCGCGCCAGCCGCGCTGCAGGCTTTTTTCCAACAACGCGGGTAGCGCGTGCTCCAGGCGCGTTTCCGTCAAATGGTAAAACAGCATCTCGGTCATCGGCGTTCCCCGGAAGGGCGGCACGGCACCGCGGCCGGGCGCCCGTCGTCATCCTTCATAATGGGCGCGCACCAGTTGATCCAGAAGCCGGACGCCGAAACCCGAACTCCAGGATCTGTTGATCTCGGTCTGCGGAGAGCCCATCGCCGTGCCTGCGACATCGAGATGTGCCCAGGTCACGTCCTTGACGAACCGCTTCAGGAACTGCGCCGCGGTGACCGAGCCCGCCGAGCGGCCTCCGACGTTCTTCATATCGGCGATCTTGGAATCGATCATCTTGTCATAGTCGGAGCCCAGCGGCAGGCGCCAGACCGTTTCCTGGGTCAGCCCGCCTGCGGCCAGAAGCTGCTCGCTGAGCGCGTCGTCGTTGGAAAACAGGCCGGCATTGTGATGGCCGAGCGCAATGATGACCGCGCCGGTCAACGTCGCCAGATCGATCATGAAGCGCGGCTTGAAGCGATCCTGGCAATACCAGAGCGCATCCGCCAGCACCAGCCGGCCCTCGGCATCGGTGTTGATGACCTCGATGGTCTGTCCCGACATCGAGGTGACGATGTCGCCCGGCCGCTGTGCATTGCCGTCAGGCATGTTCTCGACGAGACCGACAATGCCGACCACATTGGCCTTGGCTTTGCGTGCGGCAAGGGTGTGCATCAGGCCGACCACGGCTGCGGCACCGCCCATGTCACCCTTCATGTCCTCCATGCCGCCGCTCGGTTTGATTGAGATGCCGCCGGTGTCGAACACCACGCCCTTGCCGATGAAAGCCAACGGCTTCTCTTTCGCCTTGCCCCCCTTCCATTGCATGATTGCGAGACGCGGCGGCCGCACCGAGCCTTGCGCGACGCCGAGCAACGCGTTCATTTTGAGGGCTTTCATCTCCTTTTCGGTGAGGATTTCCACCTCGACACCCAGTGCCTCCAGCGCGCTCGCCCGTTTGGCGAACTCGACGGGCCCAAGCACATTGGCCGGTTCGTTGACGAGATCCCGGGCAAGCGCGACGCCACCGGCCACCGCCTCGGCAACGGCGTAGTGGCGCTTCGCGGCCGCCGCATGGGCAGTCACCAGCATCACGCTGACGGTGCCGCCATCGTCCTTTTCCTTGTCCTTCTTGCGAGTTTTGTAGGTATCGAATCTATAGGCGCGCAGGACCATTCCGAGCGCGATATCGGCAGCCTGCTCGGCCGTGACCTCGCCATCCGGCACGTCCAGAAAGAAGACCACCTTCCTGGCCTTGCCGGTCAGTCCGCACGCGGCGCCGCCAAGACGCAGCCAGTCAAATGGTTTGGCCTCGGCGGGATCGCCGAGCCCGATCACCGCGAGCCTGTCAGCGGGACTTCCCTGCGGCGCCAGCACATCCAGCTTGCTCAACAGCTTGCCGTCGAATTTGGCGATCTCCATGGCCTTGGCCGCCACACCGGCCGGATCGATCCCGCCGGCCGTGTCAGCGAGCGCCCCGTCCTTGCCAGTCAGCAAAATGGCAAGACCACCTTTCGGCTTGGCTGATTTGGAGAAAGTGACGTTGATCTTCTTAGACATGGAGGCTCCAAATTATTCGCAGAGGCCGAAGGCCGACTCGCGCGGCCGCCTTATTGAGGCCATCACGCCATGTTGGCGTTTTCGCGTGGGATGACAAGCCCGCCCACGGGAAATTTCAACACTCCCGGAGCCGTCGGACGCAACGCAAACCAAGCGCGGCATGCAGGACTTATCGAATTGTTTACTATTCCTGTTCGCCGCCTATTAGGTATAAGCGGCTAATCTGCGGGTCCGGACGCGGCAGGCCCGCGGTCAGACGGATGGGACCAGCGGATATCGTAACGCATGAAGCTGATCGAGCGCTATATTTTCAGCAGGGTGTTTGTCCTGTCGGTGGCGACGCTAGTGGTCACCACGACGATCGCCCTGACCACCCAGGTCCTGCTGCGGGTGGACCTGCTGAGTTCGACCGGCCAATCGCTTCTGACCTTCCTGGAACTGGCCGGGCTGCTGGTGCCGTCGATGTTCATCATTGTCGCCCCTTTCGCGCTGATGATCGGCGCCGCGCAGACGCTCACCACCATGAACGCGGATTCCGAACTGGCGGTGATGGAGGCTTCCGGCGCCTCGCCCGGACTGACGGCACGGCCGATCCTGTCGATCGCCGTGTTGTTTTCCATCGCGACGCTGCTGATGAACCTTTACGCCGAACCCTGGGCCAACCGGCATCTGCGCGACCTGCTGCATCGCGCCTCCGCGGATTTGTTTTCCGCGGCGGTCCAATCCGGCTCCTTCCACAAGATCGAGGACGGCCTCTACGTCAACATCGCCGAAAAACTGCCGGGCGGCCGGTTGGGCGGCATTTTCTTGTCCGACCAGCGCGACCAAAGCATCGAACTGATCTACTATGCCAAACATGGCGAATTCGCCGAAAGCGACGGCCGCGACATCCTCGTTCTGTCCGATGGCGAACTGCACCGCAAGAACACTGCCAACGACCAGGTTTCGGTTATTCGCTTCACCACCTACGGCCTTGACCTCAGCCAGATCGGCGGCAGCGATGACGGCCGGTCCGAGCGCTTTTATGCCAAGGAAAGCCCGGTCGGGCCACTGCTCAGCCTGGGCCCGGACGACCCGCTCTACCAGGAGCATGAAAGCGCCGTTCGCAAGGAGATCGCCAAACGGTTCTCCCTATGGCTTTATCCGTTTCTGTTCGGCCTGATCACCGTCTATTTTCTCGGGCGGGCGCATTCCAACCGGCACGAACAGGTGTGGAGCGTGGTAACGGCAGCTGGCATTGCGTTTGCGATCCGCGGCTTCAGCTTCTATTCGGTCGACCAGGCCGGCACGAGCCGCGCCATGGAAATCGCCAGTTTCGCAGCGCCGATTGGCGGTTGCGTCCTGTTCGCCCTGCTGCTGCTCACCAATTGGACATTCCGTGCCCCGCGCTGGCTGATCGACCAGTCCGATCGTCTGCTGTCGGGCACGGAGACGGCGTCCGCGGCCATGCGCAACTGGCTCACGGGCCGCACGGATGTCGGCAATCGGGGCGCGCGATGATCGGGCCCACGCTCTGGTGGTATCTGTTCCGGCGATACCTGGTGATGACTGGCTGGTTCGTCCTCGGCGTGCTGGTGATCATCTATATGGTCGATTTCAGCGAATTCTCCGACCGGGCCGGCGCGCTGGCGGGCTATTCGATGCAAATGGGCCTGGTGCTTTCGGCGCTGCGGCTGCCCAACATCTTTCAGGCGACGGCGCCGTTCATCATTCTGTTTTCCTCGATGTCGGTGCTGATCGTCCTCAACCGCAAATATGAACTCGTCGTCGCCCGCGCGGCCGGGGTCTCCGCATGGCAATTCCTGATGCCGCTATGCGCGGCCAGTTTCCTGATCGGCATCGTCATGGTGGCCGCCGTCAACCCGCTGTCGTCCCACGCGCTGTCGCTGGTGGAGGAAATCGAGGTGAATATGGGCATCCGCCAGGGAAGCGTCGGCGCCATCAAACGCACCCCCTGGATCCGCCAGCGCACCGACGAGGGGGTCACCATCATCGGCGCGAAGAATGTCGCCCGACGCGGCCTGCTTTTGGGCGATGCGTCCTTCATCCGACTTGACGACGACGGGGCGATAGACGAGCGCATCGATTCCCGTGTCGCCACCCTCGGCGATGGCCACTGGGTCCTCCGGGATGCTAGGCGCGTGTCGCAGGACGGCCCGTCCGAGGCAGTGGAACGGATGGAGATCAAGACCAATCTAAAGCCGGAGTTTGTCGAGGAGAGCCTGGCTCCGGCGGAGTCGATCTCCTTCTTCGAACTGCCGCAAAAGATCGAGGCGGCGCGTTCATTCGGACTGGGCGCAAACGCATTTTCCATGCAATATCAATCACTCCTGGCATTACCGCTGATGCTTGTAGCCATGACTCTCATCGCCGCCACGGTATCGTTGCGCTTCATCCGCTTCGGTCAATCGGGCACGACCGTTTTGGCTGGCGTCCTGGCGGGCTTTCTGCTTTATGTCGTGACGGTGCTCGCAAAGGCGTTCGGGACGGCCAGCGTCGTGCCGCCATTCGTGGCGGCTTGGCTGCCGGTGATCGTCGCTTTGGCACTTGGGGTGACAGTGCTGCTCCACAAGGAGGATGGGTAGTGGGTCCAGCGGCATGCTGCGAAAGGAAGTGTGTGCGTATCGCAGGTTTGGCCGCAATTCTGGCAGCCGGAATGGCCCTGGTCACACCGGTCATGCCGGCTTCGGCGCAATCGACCTCTGACGACATCGACTTCACGACCGATCCCGAAGCGAAGCTGCTGCTGACCGCGCAACAGCTGGTTTTTGACGAGGACACCGAAACCGTCACCGCCATCGGTGCGGTTCAGGTCGAGTATGACGGCTTCAACATGGTGACGCACCGGCTCGTCTATGATCAGCGGACCGGACGGCTGAAAGCCTTCGGCGACATCGAAATGATCGAGCCTGACGGCAACCGCATCTATGCGCAGGAACTCGACGTCACCGACGATTTCGGCGATGGCTTCATCAACGCGCTGCGGATCGAACGACCGGACGATACCCGCATCGTCGCCGACAGCGCTCAGCGCGACGGCGGCGAGCGCACGACATTCAACAACGGCGTCTACACCGCCTGCCGGGTTTGCGAGAAGAACCCGGCCAAAGCGCCGCTATGGCAGGTCAAGGCACGGCGCGTCGTGCGCGACGGCACCACCAGAACAATCCGCCTCGAGCGCGCCCGTTTCGAATTGTTCGGGCTGCCAATTGCCTGGGCCCCGTTCCTGACCATGCCGGACCACACCGTCAAGCGCAAAACCGGCTTCCTCATCCCGTCGATCACCTACGCAAACAAGCTCGGCGCCGGTCTGCGCGTGCCCTACTACTTCGCTCTCGACCCGCATTACGATCTGACGGTGGCGGCCACCGGCTATACACGGCAGGGCGTGCTGCTTGACGCGGAGTTTCGCCAGCAACTGGCGAGCGGCCAGTACAATCTGCGCGTCGCCGGCATCCGACAAACCTCGCCGGAGGCCTTTTCCCCCGGCACGGTCGACGCCAATAACACCAATCGCGGCCTGATCGCCTCCAAGGGTGATTTCAAAATCAATCCGATGTGGGCCTTTGGCTGGGACGGGATGCTGCAGAGTGACAACAGCTTCGCCAACACCTACAACATCACCGGCTACAGCGGAGTAACCCAGGTCTCGAACGCCTATCTGACCGGCCTTCACGGCCGCAACTTTTTCGACCTGCGCGCCTTCTATTTCGACGTGCAGTCCACCAACCCCGACAGTCTCGCCGAGAAGCAGCAGCCGATCATCCACCCGTCGCTCGACTATACACGCACCTTCGACCGGCCGGTCGCCGGCGGCGAGCTGACGCTTGACATGAATCTGCTTAGCCTGACGCGGCGCGAGGCGGAGAGCGACCTCGCCGCCGATCGCTTCCGGGGCATCGAGGGCGGCAACTCGCGGCTGACGACGGAGCTGGAGTGGGAGCGCACCTTTGTGACGTCGAACGGTCTTCTGCTGACCCCGCTGTTGGCGGCGCGAGGCGATGTCAACGCGCTGGATCTGACGGAACCGACGGGATTTACCGGCACGCTGCGAACGGATGGGACGGTCACGCGCGGCATGGTCACCGCCGGGTTGGAGGCGCGCTATCCGGTTCAGGTGACGGTGGCCGGCAGTTCGCACATTTTAGAACCGATTGGCCAGATCTATGCGCGTCCGGACGAGCAACTTGCCGGCGAGCTACCCAACGAGGACGCACAGAGCTTCGTGTTCGACGCCAGTACCCTATTCGAGCGAGACAAGTTTTCCGGCTACGACCGCATCGAGGGCGGTACCCGTGCCAATGTCGGCGTACGCTATACCGGGACATTCGAAAACGGCATCTCGCTGCGCAGCGTCTTCGGGCAATCCTACCAGATTGCCGGTCTCAATTCCTTCGCAACCGACGATCTGGTCAATGTCGGTGCGGCCTCGGGGTTGGAGTCCAGTCGCTCGGACTATGTCGGCAGCATCGGGGTCGACCTTCCGACAGGGTTTTCGCTGACCGCGGAGGGGCGGTTCGACGAGTCGAGCTTCACGCTGCAGAGGTCCGATCTCGGTGTGACCTATAGGCAGTCGCGTTTCACCGCCTCCGTCGCCCATACCACGGTCAAGCCGCAGCCCGAATACGGATCGGATACCGACCGCAACGAAATCAAAGGATCCGCGTCGATCAATTTCGGCGAGAGCTGGCGCGCCTTCGGTTCGCTCGCCTACGATATCGAAGAGTCGCTCCTCGCCGACAACACGATCGGATTCGGCTATCGGGACGAATGTATCGACATCAGCTTCTTCTACAAACAGACCCGCGACACCAACCAGGCCGTCGACTGGAGCTTCGGCGTGATGCTGAACCTGCGCACACTCGGCGACTTCAATTTCGGCAGCAGCGACCTTTCGGATTTCACCGACGACGTCTAGAATATAAGCCACAATGAAAGCGCGGTTTGGCGAAGGTCATGATTTCGCCAAACCGCAATGGGATTTCACCCGGCGAAGAGTGCAACAAACGGTCACAGAACCTGCTTCAGGGAACCGAAAAGATGATGGCAAATCCGGGGACCGCACGGACGATGTCCCATGCCGTAACCTTGCTGACGGCTGCCGTACTGGCGCTGGTGACCATGCTGGCGGCAGACACGAGCGCGGTCCGAGCCAATGAAATCGCTATTGTCGTCAATAAGACGGCGATCACCACTTTCGACATCAACCGGCGGGTCGCGCTGCTGCGCCTTCAGGGCACACGTGGAAACCTGCGAGAGCAGGCACAGGAGCAACTGATCGAGGAAGCGATCAAGATGGCTGAAGTACGCCGGCTGAATGCCGTCGTGTCGGATGCGCGCGTCAACCAGTCCTTTGCCGGCTTCGCTCAGAGGAACAGGATGTCGAGCGCGCAGATGGAGCGCGCTCTTGCCCAGTCTGGTGTTGGTGCGGATCATTTCAAGGAGTTCATACGGGTCCAGATATCATGGCCGCGGATCGTCAACGCCCGCTTCGGATCGGCGGGCCGCATGAGCACCGAGGATCTCGTCTCGAAAATGCTGGAACGCGGTGGCGAAAAGCCATCGACGACGGAGTATATTCTACAGCAGATCATTTTTGTCGTGCCGCAGGCGCGGCGCAGCGCGATTTTGAACCAGCGCAGGCGGGAAGCCGAGTCGCTCAGACAGCGATTCGTCGACTGCCGCTCGACGCGGGAGTTCGCCAAAGGCCTGCGCGACGTCTCGGTGGTCGATCTGGGACGGGTGATGCAGCCGGCGCTGCCACCCGACTGGAAGACGCTGGTGGAAAACACGTCGGCGGGTGGAACGACCCGCACCCGGGTCACCGACCGCGGCGTCGAGTTTCTGGCGGTGTGTTCCAGCGAGGAGGTATCGGACGACTTGGCTGCGGAACTGGTATTCAGCCTGGAACAGGCTCAGACATCCGTCGACGAAACCGCCAACAGCAAGACCTATATGGACGAGCTTCGCCGACGGGCCCGCATTTCCTATCGCTAGAGTATCCGTTTTGATCAAGCCAGTTTTGTCGCCCACATTCTGTCAGCCTTGATGAGTGCATTTGCCATTTCGATGAGCTTTCGCATGATGGCTATGAGTGCGACCTTCTTGGGTTTTCCGGCTGTGACCATGGCTTGATATTTCTGTTTGAGATCGGGA
>Ga0209785_1000080_pt1 | contig 46141 bp, 40 predicted proteins | sample WorMetG1BERMUDA2_FD_187403 | JGI IMG/M metagenome (GOLD analysis project Ga0209785, IMG submission 187403) | Marine gutless worms symbiont microbial communities from Max Planck institute for Marine Microbiology, Germany - Inanidrilus... ...
ATTAATGATTCTTTTGATGAGGTGCACATTTTTTTTACTGATCCCTTTTTTTCTGACATTTTGCGAGGCCGGGGGAGCTCCTCTACTTCGTATAGCGTATTTCAATTCTCTCAAGGGGCGGCTTTTTGCCCTGAAAACGACTGTTAGAAAAAAAGGAAAAAACGTTTATCTGCTGGACAAAAAGGGAAAGATTGTTCGCAGGAGCGGGGTGAGTCTTCTTTCCTCCCTGGTTAAGAAGATCAGTCGCAGCGGCGGTTTGATAGCGCTGCTGGCCAATTCCAATTTTTTATACGGTACCTCGGAGGCCTATTTTACAGATGGGCGACAGGTTATCACGCTTCTGGAGAAGATTGGCTTTCATGGGCTGGTGCTTGGGCACAGAGAATTCTATTTTGGCCCGGATGTTCTGGCAAAAATGGGGCGGGAAAGCCTGAGTGACGATCGATCGTATACTTTTATCAATGCTAATATTGTGGACAGCCGGACAGGGAAATGCCCCGCTTATTTTAAGCCATATAAACTGTTCGTCAATGCATCCGGGCAAAGCGTGGCTATTATTGGGTTTGTTACCAGAAGCGCGATCACAAAAATTCCTGGTGCATTGTTTCGCAATTTTAAGTATTTGCCTCCTGAAAAAGTCATTGACCCGATTATTAAGAAACTACAGACAGAAAAGGTCAATAAGATTGTAGTGATGGCGGATTTCAATCTCAAGGTAACAGGTGGTGATCCGAAAAAACCGGAAAGTCATGAAAACGTCAGAACCTATTCTATAGAATCCGATCTGATGGCGATTCTTGATCGGCCAGTGGATCTGTTTATGATACGGAGCAAGAAGGAAATTGCCGGCATCGCTTCAATAGCGGCAAAGAAAGGGAAGCAGGCCCGTCTTGTGGCCATAAAAGAGGGGGGTGGCTTTCTCGGGGTGTATACATTCAGGGATTCTGCTGCGGAAGACAGCTTTCAGGTCTATACTGTTGATTCCCGCCGGATTTCGCCTGATATCTCGCTTGCAGAGACTCTGTACAATTTGCGAGGAACTCTGCAAACCATCGCCGGGAAGGTGATCGGTATAGCAGACGGGGAGATGAACCATTTCACTTCACGGGAATCTCCACTTGGTAATCTGGTCAGTGATGCCCTCCGTGACTACTGTAAAACAGATGTGGTTCTGGTGAATAGTGGTGCAATGAAGTTCGGGCTGGCATCAGGTCCGATTACCAGAATGGATATGTACAATATCCTTCCTTATCAACAGTTGCTTGTTGGTCTCCGGCTCACCGGTGCTCAGCTGCTTTCTGTGCTGGAAAACAGCGTTACCTATGTGGGGGAGAATTTCAAGAGTTTCGCCCAGGTTTCCGGGATCCGTTTTCGGTATGATTCCCGTAAACCGGCAGGGAAACGGGTCGTCCCGGGCAGTGTGCTGGTTGGTGGACTGCCGCTTCAGTATGGAAGAGTGTATACGCTGGCTGTGACCTCCTATATCGCGCGGGGAGGCGACCGGTATTTTACTCTCAAAAATGGGATACAATCAAAGAAATTTCAGGTATTTCGCCCTTCCTTTGGTCAGAACGACAGAAATATTGTAGAATCCTATATTGAGAAAAAGACAAAACGAAATAGGACTGTTTTTCGCACTGTTACTGGCCGTGTAATTGATATTGCGCGAAAGATAAGAACCTGAAGAATGAGGACACCTTTATGAAAACGCGAATCCGCAGATTTAAGCTTGTATATAAAATTATTTTGACCCTTTTTTGTATCAATATTGTGCCGCTGCTGGTAGTCAATCTCATCCTCTCTTCAAGTGTGGATGCTCTGCTGCAGGAGACCCTGGAGAGGAGCCTTAGAGAGGGGCGGGATTATATGCGTAGTGTATTCGGAAACGGGATGCGGGGGGCCAGCTCCGCAACGCGCAGTCTGTCCGAGGATAAACGGCTTGTTCCAGTTGCGCAGCAGATTCTCACAGGCCATAGAAGGCTGAGCAAGAATTTTAAGGAGCGTCTCACCAGATTGATGTCAGAGTACAACGCGCCTTTGCTGATGGTATACCGGGTGCGGGCTCTTAAGCGTGGCCGCCCTTCTGTAGCAATGATTTTCAGGCAGCGTTTTTCCTATTTTCCGGATGGCCTTGTCCAAACTCCTCGCGAGTTTATTCTCAGAGGAATTAAAGGCAGCTCTGCAATGGTTTCTATAACGAAGCAGGGGCTCATTTTTGCCTCTGTGACCCCCCTTAAGGTTGATGAGCGCAGACAGGTTCTGTACAGCAGCGCCAGAGGACGTGTTTCATATGTGCTGGTCACAGGTCGCATCCGGGATCTGGCTTTTCTCAATCAGCTGCGGGTCGCGCTTCGCAAAGATTTTACCCTGGTAGGATGGAAGCGTAAGGCCCTCCTCAGTACCCGTTTCAATGAATGGGGCGAATCTCTGCGTGATAAACGGGTCCAGCTGGCTGCTGTGGAGCGCGGATTTGCCAGTGGCAAGGGGTCCTTCTTCTCGGAAACACATCTTAATAAACCACAGGTTTCTCTCGCTTTTCCTATCAAGGAGGCTGACACCGGACGGATCGTGACTATTGGTCTGGTCTCCCGGGAGCGTTCCTATAGTAGAGAGCAGGAGAGGATATTTCTCTTCCTGCAGCTGATTACCCTTGTCAGCGTTGGACTGACGGTGTTTGTTTCCATACTCCTCTCCAGAAATATTGTGGGGCCGGTTAACGCCCTGATTAAAGGTATCAACCGACTCAATGTGAGTATCGGAAAAGATGAAGAGTACAGGCCAATTATTATCAAAACCAGGGACGAAATTTTAACGCTTGCCAAAGCGTATAACAAGATGGCTGGAGAACTATTCACTTCTCATCGGGAATTGAAAGAGTACAGTGAAAACCTTGAAGAGATGGTTAAGGAACGTACAGCGGAACTGCACAAAGCGAATCTCAGAATGAAGCGGGATCTGGACATAGCCAGAACTGTTCAGTTTGCTATTCTCCCTAGAACAATGCCCGTAACAGAGGATTATGCGATTGCCGCCTGGATGACTCCTATGCTTGAGACCAGTGGTGACTATTACGATATAATTGAAGTTGATGAAGAGACGACGGGAATGCTTGTGGTTGATGTGTCAGGACATGGCATTCCATCAGCTCTGATAACCATGATGGCGAAGACATCGTTTTCCAATTTCGCCAAACGTCCGGAATTGTCTACGGGTGAGATATGTCGATTGGTGAATACCATTATCCATAATGCGCTCGGGGATATCGGCTTCTATCTGACGGCCTTTTTTGTAAAGGTTAATGTCAGGACTATGGTTATGGAATATACGAATGCCGGACATCACAAAGCGATCCGGTATAACAAGCGGACAGACACGCTGGAAGAGCTGGATGCGGACGGTTTTTTCATTGGTTCTGTTGAAGATGTTGTGTATGAGACCAAAAGTGTTCGGCTGGAAAAGGATGATCGGGTACTGATTTTCACAGACGGAATTGTGGAGGCTCGCGATGATTCCGGTGAGTTTTTTGAAGAGAAGCGGCTGTTCGCTTTTATAAGGAGACATCGGGATCTGGACGCCAGAGGATTTGTACATGGTTTAATGGCAGAGGTTACGGCATTCTATAAAGAGGCGAGCCCCAATGATGACCGGACAGTAATGGTTTTCGACGTTTTCAGCAGTCCGGATCGTCCTCTGGATATTGCCAGATCGGATGAGGATAAAGAGGGGGTGCGCCGTACCTGTCAGCAGGCCCTGGAATCTATCGCTTCCGGAGAGTATAAAAAAGCGGAGGAGCTTTTTCAGCGGGCAATCTCTTATGAGCCGGATAATTATATAGCCTGGTTCAATCTTGGCATTGTGCAGTATCGGTTGAGCAGGCTGGAGAAAGCGCTGAATTCCTGGGAGCGGACAGTCGAGATTCGTCCTGAGTTTGTCAAAGCGCGGGAAAATCTTGCCGCTCTTCGGAAGATTATGCAGCAGGAACCTTCGTCATAAACTATGCAGTGATCCAACCCCACCTGGCAAAGCTGTCCGCAGCGCTGACCAGCGGGCGGCTGCTGTTCCGTCGAGGGGCGAATGAATTCAGGATGGATGCGGGCCTGCTGCAACCATCTTAATTATCAGGACAGACGCCTCCTTTCTTCAGGTCAGGGAGGAGGTTAATAGAATTTTTATCTCACTGGTTTGTGGATTTCAGGCTGATGGTATTCCGCCATGGAGCCCTTTCAGTATCTGAGGATTTTAAAATCGGGTTTATGGTTCGGCTATCCCTTTTCTAATACAGTATCTTTGTACGGCAGGGGAAGGCGGTCTAGATGAAGCAGAATAGGGTTGATGTATTCGGGATTGGTTGTGTGGTTCTGGATCAGCTTGCGCTTTTGACGCATTTTCCACATCCGGATGAGAAGTTGGAAATGGTGGACCATCTGGAACAGGTAGGGGGGCCGGTTCCTACCGCACTTCGACAGATGGCTCGCCTCGGACTAACCACTGCATTCAGTGGTTTGATCGGGGATGATCGTTCCGGTTCCATCATCCGTGATGGCTTGAAAGCCAGTGGTGTTGATGTAGAGTTGCTGCAGACTTTGCCGGGTTGCTGTTCCGGATTTGCGCTTGCCTGGTCCAGTCTGGAGCGGGGAGAGCGGGCGGTAGCGGCTCACAACCGTAGTCTGCCCGCACTTGCTTCCGACGTCTTGCCTGAGAACCGATTTCCTGATTGTCGTCTCTTCCATATTGACGGCCAGGAGCATCGGACTATTGCTGATATTGTGCTGAAGATGAAAGATCGGGAGAGTCAGATCTCTATTGATACAGGCAGTTTTCGGGAGTCCACTCTGGATCTGTTGCCTCTCATGGATTATATCATTATGCCTGGCTTGTTTCCGCAGATCTGGCTTGGAAACAGCTGCCCGGATACTCTGGAGGAGACCTCTTCTCTGGTGGCTGACCGCTATCCGCAGGCAGAGCTTGTAGTTCTCACGGACGGAGCCAGCGGTTCGGCAGCCTGCGCCCGGGGGCGGATAATTCGACAGCAGGCATTTTCTGTTACGACTGTTGACACCACCGGTGCTGGAGACATCCACTGTGGGGCCCTGCTCGCCAGGATTCTTTGCGGTGATTCTTTTGAAGAGGCGCTTCGTTATGCTGCAGCCTGTGCAGCTATAAAAGCCTCCCGTCTTGGGAACGGGAGACTGGCTGAGGATACAGAGGTGAGGGCGTTTCTGTCTGACCGGGCGATCAGCCTGTGATGATCCTGAGGGTTATTCCGGGATCCACTCTTTATTATGCAGCCGCCTGATGCAGAGGGTGGAATTCCGGAGGTTCTATGAGACGTATTTTTTTTTCAGCATTCTCTTTTCCCGAGCAGCTCTTCAGGCCAGGAGAAGGTTATAACAGCAATCCTGAATCTGTATTTTTTTGCTTCTTTTCAACACTGTGCATGTATAGAAAGATACTGTTTCTGATGATTGCCGTGGCTGGCTCTGTTTCGTCTGATCAACCATTTTTGAGAATTCTTCAATACTTAAGAAACCAGGAGTAAATCGAAGATGTTTTCAAATAAGAGAATTGCATTTTCTTTATTCCTGGTCTTTTTTGTGATTTCAGGAGGGACTGCCGGGTATATGCTTATTGAGGGGTGGACTTTTGCGGAAAGCCTCTATATGACGACAATTACAGTGTCTACAGTTGGATTTCAGGAAGCTCGACCTCTTTCCCCGGCAGGGCAGAATTTTACTATTCTTTTCATTGCATTCAGCATTTTTACTGTGGGTTATACAGTCACCACGCTCATCTCTTTTATTTTTGAGGGACAGATTGCCAGCGCTATGAAGGAGCGAAAAATGAATAAAATGCTCTCGATGATTAAAAATCATTATATTATTTGCGGTTTTGGATCAGTGGGCCGGGAGACTGCTGAAGAGTTTTATCTTAAGAAGATTCCTTTTGTTGTGATGGAACGTGATCTGGAGCTGGTAGACAGGCATAGGTATTCCAGGTATATCTTTGTGGAAGGGGATGCGACCGAAGAGAAGGATCTGGAACATGCCAGGATCGTGCATGCCTCAGGACTTATATCCTGTCTTTCGGATGACCATCAAAACGTTTTTGTCGTATTGACCGCAAGACAGATGAATAAAGAACTGCAGATCGTTTCCCTGTCTACAGATGAGAAGACAATAGAAAAGCTTAAGAAAGCGGGTGCTGATCGGGTTATCTCTCCGCAACTGATTGCCGGTAAACGGTTGGCGGCGGTTATTCTTCAACCTGTTATTGTAGATTTTCTGGATGTCATTTATGGAAGAACTGATGCTGATCTTCAAGTCCACTCTGTTAGAATCCCTGATGGATCGCTTTTAGCTGGATGTACCTTGAGGGGAAGCAATATAGGTCAGCATACAGGGGCAATTATTATCGGGATTATGGGACCTGGAGGTGTCGCCCGTACGAATTCTTCAACAAAGGTGACTCTATCTTCACTTGTTTTACATGGAGGCGATGAACTTATTGCGCTTGGGAGCAATGAGCAGGTTCAAGCGCTTGAAGAATTCTGCAGGCGGAAAGCATGAATGAGGATTGACGCTCTCTCTCTTTTTTCTTTCGCTTCCAGTTAATGGAATCAATGATACGCGGGACGACACCATGCTATAATAATCCGGGGATGGTTCTCAGGACCTGGATAACATTCAAGAAGCAGGTGCTGGTGAGCTGCATGATACGCTCTGATATCAAGCGCGACTATCGATTTTGTCCGGGAAGCGCAGGGCGTGCTTCGCGCATGCATTGCTGACTGGACCCTGATATCGGAACTTCGGTGGAAAAAATGGCCTGACTTATTTCCAGAGTGTTATTATTATAGCAGCAACACTGAGGTTGAGTATGTTGTATCCCTGAGTGATGGCAATGTATTTAAGGGAGCGGTTTTCGTAGACTGCATTTGTTGCTGCTCCGGTTGCACAGATTCCGAGGCCGATGACTACAGCTACAATTAGAGCGTCAGGAACTGTTTTTGCCGCAGTGAAGCTGAGTATTGCAGCGAGGGCAAACAGGGAGATAATCGATAGCAGGAGCATCAGGAACATCACCGGTTTGCAATCCTTTTTATCGATATCTTCCTTTGTATAACCGACTTCTGCCATCCATGCTTTGCCGAATAGGGGGCCGAACCAGACACTCCCGAGGAGCATGGCAAATATAAATGATGCGAGAATGGGTAGTATTTGGAACTGTATTGGATTGAGTGTGCACATCTGATGCCTCCAGTTGTTTATATGATATTCTCCAGCTATTTTTTCTTTGTATTCTTATGTTTTTTTGTTTTTACTATTTTCCTTGCTTCATCATGAATCCACGGGTGATATGGCGGGCTTGACTTATTTAAAATGTTTTTTTGTCTTTGTAAAGCTGATTCATGGATTTTAAGTTCTCCACTTCTTTCTTTATTCCAACTACGTATTTCTTTTGGGGATAGTCTCCCCAGAAGAGTTTTACTGGAATCATGAATTATTCCATCAGGATCTGGTTTGATTGTTTTTTGAACTTGATTTTTTAAATAGATCCTTAATCCTTCTGTAAGACCATTGGCAATCATCCAATTAAGTGATATGTTTGACAACTCATGCTCTTTATATCCGCCTCCGATATCAGTGTGAGAACCACTAAACCATACTTGTTCAATTTTTTGGTAAGATGTTTTTTTATTTTCCCATATTACCGGGCCAAATACTTTTCTTTTTTCATCGATCGCCAATGCATGATACCCTGAGATTACACTCTGACATACATTTAGATCATGAAATTTATATTTAAAAAAAGGGATAAGATTCAGGAGGTAATTGAGTAGTTTAATAGGTGTGCCAAGAGCTGCAACGGTATCCCAAACTCCTATCATTTGAATTTTAGTCCACATTGTATGATGTTTTGATATAAATTCTTTTGCTTTTCTTTCCCGCATTTTTTTATTGCGTATTTTATAGATACGATATGCTTTATTGATTAATTCCGGCCTTGATTCAGGCAATATCCCAAATAAATGAATAAATCCTGATAAACTTCTAACTGTTGTTGCTCCTCTGCTGAAGCCAAAAAGATAGATTTTATCTTCAGCTTCAAAATTTTCAAAGATGAATCTGTAACAATCCTTGATATTCTTTGAGATGCCACTACCAGACAGAGAACCAGTGATTTTTCTCCAGTCAGTACCAACCCCTCTATCGTAAAAAGCTATTTGCTTTCGTGTTCTATCTTCCACCATGTTAAAAAGTTTATAGACGTTTGTGTTATTGCCTTTTCCACCCTCCTGGCAGGTTCCATCCGAGAAAACAACAATATTTTTTGACATAATTCATCCTTATGTTGTCTACAGTGTTATTTGTTATTAAACATTGAAGTGGACCCCAAAGTCAAGATATAAATTCACCTTATTTAATTTGATCAGGCGGCCTCCGTTTTTCTGTTGCAGTAATAGAGTGAATCTGCTGTTGCACCTCCATGCCTGGCATGAGGGTGAGCATCATTGTATCGCTGTAAACGGAAAGGGCTTTTCCCCTGTCCCTATTCCCCTATAATCTTGACCAGTACTCGCTTGCGTCGTTTTCCGTCGAATTCTCCATAAAAAATCCGCTCCCAGGGACCGAAATCCAGCTTTCCTTCTGTGACAGCGACCACCACTTCCCGCCCCATAATAGTACGCTTGAGGTGAGCATCCCCGTTGTCCTCGTACCCGTTATGTCGGTAGCGGGAATAGGGCTTCTCCGGAGCCAGCTGCTCAAGCCATACCTCAAAGTCATGGTGCAGGCCGGACTCATCGTCATTGATGAACACGCTGGCTGTGATGTGCATGGCATTGCAGAGCAGCACTCCCTCATGGATGCCGCTCTCGCGGAGACAGGCCTCCACCTCAGATGTGATGTTGATCAGCTGCCGCCGCTGTTTGGTGTTAAACCAGAGCTCTTTTCTGTATGATTTCAACTCGAGCGCTCCTTAATCAGTTGTTTGCCTATCAAATATACTGTCTTCCTGTTAGAGTTTTCATAAGTCAAGCAGAAGAGCTGTAACATCATCTTTGAAGATTGCTGAACCTTGATATTTGTACAGATCATAGACCAGCTCTTTTAACAGAATATCGCCTGGTACATGGTTTTCTTTTAGAAATTGCTCAAGGCGTGTCATCCCATAAAGCTGCGTTTCTGAAAAATTCCCATTAGCATCAGGACATTCTGTTATACCATCAGTGTAGAGTAGAATTCTGTCGCCTTTTTTTAAATCTATAATCTCCTCATCAAACGTTTGATCAGGAAAAGGGCCGATAACACCGCCCACTGGTTTGATTTTGATAATATTTTGTTCTCTGAGAAGCATAGCCGCAGCATGTCCGGCACAGCAACAATGCATAACCATCTGTTCTATATATAAAACACAGTAAAACGATGTTAAAAAATAATGACTGACTTTGTCATGTAATACTTTATTAAGTTTGCTGAAAACAACTGCAGGACTTTCCTCTTCTGAAGTGATATCGTCAAGACTCATTTTGATCATACTGGCAATAAGAGCTGACGGCACACCATGCCCGCTTACATCACAGATAAAAATACCAATACTATTTTTTTTATAGACGAAATCATAGAAATCGCCACCAAGAAGTTCTGCCGGTTTATATACAGCATTGATCGTTAAACCATTCAACTGCGGCATTTTTTCTGGAAGAAGTTGCCTCTGGATATTTCTAGCCATGAGCAATTCATCTTCCATCTGCTTTATTCTGGTGAATTGCTCATGTTCCCGTTGCTTGAGCTTCTCTTCCGCAACTTTGCGGTCATTGATATCTGTTTGTGAACCCACCATTCTCTCAGCAACACCCCCTTTACTGAAGGTCGCCATGCCTCGCGACAGCATCCAGCGGTACTCCCCGAACCTGGTTAAGATTCTGTATTCATTCTGGAAGTCCCAGGTTTCCTGATTAAGATGTCTGTTAATATCATTTCTGAGATCCTCTATATCCTCTTTATGTACCCTGCTGAACCACTCTTCCGGATTGTTGGAAATAGCCGTCTCATCAAATCCAAGTACATTCTTCCATCTTGGAGAATAATAGATTTCCCCTTTTTTTAAATCCCAATCCCATATACCGTCACTCGCTCCACGTGCCACCAGAGAATACCGCTCTTCACTGGCTGATAGGGCCTGCTCAATTTGCTGTCGCTCATGAGTATTACTGAAAATTTCAGCAACTATCCTCAGATAACCCATTATTTCTTCATCAAATATCATTTCCTTTGAGAAATAATCGAAACAGAGAACACCGATCAGGCGGTTGCGGATAACCATCGGCAGCATTGCGATCCCTTTAATTCCTGAAGATTCCAGGAATCGTTTCTCCTGCAATGCTTCAGGCGGCAGAGTATTAATATCTTTTATATAAAGATTATCAAAAGAGGTCATCCTTCTGAACCAGATGGGATAGGTCAAATTGCTGATGACTCTGTTTTTTATTCCAGGGATCGTATCATCGTTTCGTGCCCACTCCAGAAAACATTCTGCCTGAGAAAGCTCTTCATTGAAGAGATAGATATACCCCCGGTCTGCATTGATAAATGTTCCAACCGTACTCAGGGCATCCAGTATACAGGTTGTTGTATCCTGAAGGGGTATATTTATGAAACTTGTGGAAATAGTTGAAATAATATTTTCAAAACGAATCTTCAGTTCAAGCCGTTTTTCGGTCATTTTCCTTTCTGTGATGTCCCGATAATGCCAGAGAAAGCCGTGCTCTACATCTTCAATAATAATTGGAATGAAATCTCTTTCAAAGATTCTGCCATCCCTCAGATTTAATTCCTCACCAAGAACCAATTTTCCCTCACTGACCATTTTCCGGACTTTGTTAAAGAAGTCTTCTTCTGAAGGAAATGGAAGATCTATTCCAGTAAATGGCTGATCACAATCCATATCGAGCATATCACGGGGGTTAAGATCACTCGCGAGCATGGTGCAGAACGGTTTGTTGACATAGAGGACCCGTCTGTCTACGCTTTCAAACAGAATTCCGGAATGAAGACTATTGATCAGTGTATGCAGGCGTGTGGTGGTTACCTGAAGATTATCTTCAAACCTCGCCTGTTGTGGAGCACAACGAATTGCGTGCTCAAGGATATTCGGCTGAATCCCGCGTTTCACCAGGAAGTCTGCGGCACCGGCTTTTATAAAACATACATCTAAATTAGAATTATCATCAGCAATGACAATAAACGGTTTTCGGATGTTTTTTTGTTTCAACTCAGACAGAAGATCAAGAGTGCTTCTGCCTTCCAGATACGCATCAATAAGATAAATATCATGTTTGCGTTGAAGAATCCGCTCCATTCCCTGCTTATATCCTGTTGTTCCATCAACGGAATACTGCCCGGCCCCGAAGGAGCTGATGAGCCCGGAAATAAGTTGAAACGTTTCATTATTATCGGCAACTATGAGAAGTCTCATTTCACTTTCTCAAAAACAGAATGCAATTTTTTGAGTCACAATTATCAGCAGGTTCAGTATAGCAGAAAGCGGTTGGTAATTGAACTGTTTTAACGAACAGTGATGAGACGATTTTTTTGCCAGTGGTATAAACGGGAGATCATGGTCACTCCTGTTTTCTTCTTAAAACGAAAATATAACATCCTGGCTCCATCAACCCTTTTGAGAAGAATTTTGTGGACCTTCTTCTTTCCCGGAGAATTCTGGTTGAACCAGAATTGAAAGAGCTTCTCAGTATTTGCAGGTTTCTGAGTATCAAAAAAGACTTGCAACTCTGAGGGCGAGGACAATCTTACGGTCATCTCAACCATTTTACCTTTTTTTATGGCAATGTTCACATTCTGGATGAAATAGGGTGCGGCTGCCAATGAGTGGCTTAAAAACAGAAAAAGGAAGGTAAACCATTTTTTCATCTGGAGGGTCTCTCTATCCTGAGATTACGATAATACAGCATAAGGTCTGTTGCCACCATCAATAGATCGGCAACGTAAAAATAGAATACAGTCTGAAAAGCACTGTTGACAATCTTATTGATAATTCCGGCACAGTATCCGGCAACGATAACCCAGAGGAAGGCAATACTTTTACCGGATGTGGATCGGCTCGTCCAGGATTTATGAATGGAGAAAGGCCATGCGGCACCAAAGCAGAGCAGCATCAAAATCTCAAAAAGTTGCCTTTCCATGATACGTGACACTCCAGTATGAAAGACTCAATTATTATTACAATCGGCCGAGATGATTATAAAATGAGCCTTTTATTGGAATGATAAGACAGATAATCGAGCAGACAGGATTTTTCTCACAATGCAAACTCTGGACGAGCTCCTTCTTTCATATAGAATTAATGCTACCAGGGAACAACTGAAATTACTTCATAGATATAAACAACTCCTCCTGGGGTGGACCGAGGACACCAATCTTATTTCTAAAAATACAATTAAGAATTTTGATACAATCCATTTGCTGGATTCCCTTCTCCCCCTGCAGTGGCTTGATACGGAAGGACCTCTAATAGACCTGGGGACTGGAGGAGGTCTTCCTGGAATCGTGATAAAGATTATGAAACCGAAAATCAACGTGACTCTTTCGGAGACAAAGACCAGAAAAATTAAATTCTTGCAATCATCTATCTGCAGCCTAAATTTGAAGGGGATTGATATTGTCAACCCGTCTCAGGTGAAGCCTGAAAAAAAGTACCAGGTGCTGGTTGTCAGAGCTTTCGGGATCCTGGAAAAAATCACCAGAGAAGCGAAACGATACCTCGTGCCGGATGGAATCATTTTTGCGTACAAAGGGCTGAAAGGGATCGCTCTGGATGAAGTAAAATCGGTCTCAAGCAGGTGGGAGCCTGCAATCAGAGAATATGCTTATACAGCAGATGGTGAACAGCTGAAGAGAACAATTGTTACCCTCAAGAAAAGGAAAAAATAATGGGTAAAAAAATAGCAGTATCCAACCAGAAGGGAGGTGTCGGGAAAACGACCACCGCGGTGAATTTAGCCTCAGCCTTGACCATTTTTGGCAAAAAGGCCCTGCTTGCGGACATTGATGCGCAGGGTAATGCCTGCAGCGGACTTGGACTCCTGATTGGAGAAGAACAACCCTCAATGTACAATGTATTGTTGATGGATATTCCAGTTAGCGAAACCATTGTAAAAACCGCTATACAGGGTCTTGATCTTGTCCCTGTGAACAGCCATCTTTCCGGAGCACCGATCGAACTGGCCGAAGCAGAGGAGCGGGAGTTCCGGCTCTTTAAGGCTCTGAAAGAGGTTGTTGATACTTACGACTACATTATCATCGATTGCCCACCGGCTCTGGACCTTCTGACAGTCAACGGACTCACGGCTGCTGACTCAGTTTTGATCCCCATTCAATGTGAATATTATGCCCTGGAAGGAATGACGAAATTGATGAGGACCATCAGTCTTGTTAAGGAAACTCTCAACCCGGAACTCAGCATCGAGGGCATCCTGCTCACTATGTACGATAGCAGGACCAACCTATCCAATCAGGTTGTTGAAGAAGTATCCGCCTACTTCAAGGAAAAGGTCTTTCAAACAGTTATCCCCAGATCTGTAAAAATCTCGGAAGCTCCAGGTCACGGCATACCAATTGATCAGTACGATCCATCCGGTACCGGATCAAAATGCTACATAAAACTCGCGGAGGAACTCATTAACCATGGCTAAAAAAGCACTCGGGCGCGGACTCAATGCTCTTATCCCCTCAGAGCTGACAATTCCGAATTCTCGAACATCATCTCAGAAGAGCGATGAAATTGATATTTCAAAAATCGAGTCCGGCAGTAATCAACCCAGACAGTTCTTTGACAAAAAAGAGCTGCAGGGACTTGCGGATTCCATTATTTCCGTCGGCATCATTGAACCTTTAATTGTTCGCCCCAAAGCGGATGGCTATGAAATTGTTGCAGGAGAGCGGCGATGGCGCGCTGCAAAAATAGCCGGGCTGAAAAAAGTTCCCGCAATTATTCGTAATCTCACTGATGAAGAGGTGCGCGAAATAGCTCTCATTGAGAATATACAGCGGGAAGAGCTCAACCCCATTGAGGAGGCGGCTGCCTTCAAGGAGTTGATTGATCAACACAGACTCAGGCAGGATGATCTGGCAAAAAGAATCGGCAAAAGCCGGGCTGCTGTCACTAACGCTCTTCGACTGCTCCGTCTTCCGGAAATGGTACAAAAATACCTCATCAACGGCGAGCTTTCGGCAGGCCATGCCCGTGCTCTGCTGATGTTGCAAACAAAAACAGGCATAGGGAATATGGCTGAAAAAGCAGTAAAAGAAGGACTCTCTGTCCGGGAGCTGGAAAAAATAGCCTCGCGAAAAAACCAGGAGCGGAAAACAATCTTTGAGGCTAAAGGCAGCAGCAAAACTCCGGAAATCATGGCTCTGGAATCCAGGCTCGAAGAGATGCTTGGCACAAGGGTTGTCATTAAACATGGGAAAAAAGGTGGGAAGATAGAAATCGTCTACTATAACGCGGATGATCTGGAACGGATAATGGAGTCCATTGAGCAGCAGTAGAACAATGTTTCACGTGAAACATTTTCAAATCTTTCGGAGACTTCCAGTTTGCGTCAAATATGGAATTATACTAGTTCGAGAAAACAGAAACTGGAGGTTTTGCTGTAAAAGGATATACGCCTGCTATCTTGCTCGCTGCGGCCAGCACAGCCTGAGTAAACCAGGAAAACGTAGCCACATAGGAGAAGTTACCCTTCACCTGTCGTGGCCAGTATGGGTCAATAAAAGAAACCACAATAATGTTCTTCTTTCTGTATCTGGAAAGAAGTCTCAATGCCCTGAGGTCCTGTTTATCCCCTCCTCCATAAACGACGGTTTCATATCGTGCCGCAAGTCTGTATACGCGCCAGGCGTGAGTTTTCCTTCTGGTAAAAGGTATCCAGAGGGTACGCACTATGCGTGCAAGCCTTCTTTTCAGCAGCAAACGACGCAAGCGTCTGCTAAAGGCGTTTTTATAAGATACAATCAACACTGAACGGACTTTCTTGAGCGGGAGAATTTTTCCTGGATCACGCATAATGGTGACTGCCCTTCGAAATATGGTGGCAGCCAGAGAGCGAACTTCTTTGCCATGAAGCCATCGGCGCGACTGTTGTATATTGATAGCCTGCCTGCGGAAAAGTCCGTACTCTCTCTTCAGCCGGAGTATTCTCGATACGGAGCTGTTTAAACGCTTATGGGTGATGACCCCCCTGCTCACTAACTTTTCGATATATCGGATTAGCTTGTTGTTGATCCGATACGGTAGACTGGTGCTGATGATATCATTTCCTGCATTGAGCGCTTTACGTACAATGGTTGAATAGGAATATTGCCTGGAAAGTGCGGACATAAATATATCGTCTGTCATGATCACGCCGTCGTATCCACACTGTTTACGAAAATATTCGGTGATAATGTTCCGGGAGAGAGTTGCCGGCAGGTTATCAATAGTGCGATAAAGCACATGAGCAGTCATCACAGAGGGGAGAAGTTCCCGGGGGAACTCTTTGAATATTCGAAAATCAGACCCATAGAGTTTTGCGGCTGGAGTTTTTATTCGGGGGAAAAACCAGTGGCTGTCCAGCCTGGTTCTTCCGTGCCCGGGGAAATGTTTTCCGACAGGAATCACACCCGCCTCCTTCATGCCCCTGGCAAAAGCTGAAGCACATTGCATAACCGTTGGATATCTATCTGAAAAAGAGCGATAGCCGATTACCTGATTGAGGGGATTGGTATTGATGTCCAATACAGGAGCGTAGTTCATATTAAGACCTGCAGCCCTGAGCTGTCTTCCTATTGCAAGACCCACTTTATAGGACATATGAGGATCTCCGATAGCTCCAAGCGCCATAGCACCGGGGAAGAGCACGGTGTTCTTCCGGAGCCTGTTAACACTTCCCCCCTCCTGGTTTATAGAGGTGAACATCGGTACAGGAACGCGCCAGCGCCTATGCAGAGTAGAGATCCTGTCACAAACTCGTTTGACTGTATAGGCATTTTCCAGTTCTGTTCCCAGAATAATGATTCCTCCTGGCTTGAGCAATCTTAAATAGCGGGTCAATCTATTCCCTGTATCACTACTGAAAACAGGAACGATGAACAGCTGTCCGATCTTCTCCCGTAGGGTCATCCGCTTCAAAATTGTTTCCACCGAAACCTTTGCCCTCTTCTCAATTTTTAAGGATTGTCCACCAAAAAGGTATCCGGTCAACCCGAATAGCACAGCCGCTGTCAACAGTCGCTTCATTAATAATCTTTTTCCTAAAAAAGTTGTGGTATGGAATAAACTTGATAAAGTTTATGTTAACAACTACCGCTAAGTAAAATGTAACGCTATATTGAGGTATAAAATAATGGATTATTCGTATTATGAAAATCTCCGGAACTCTCCGAGAGTTTCTAAGGCTGTATTTATCAAGTATGATATTCGCGACGAATTCAACAAATCGCTTGCAACCGGGGTCGCCACCTCCAGGGATATCAGTCTGAGTGGAGTCAAATTCGTCTGCTCCAATCCTGTCAAAGTCGGGTACATCGTTAAGATGGAAGTGCAGCTGGACAAACTCAATACAATCGCCTGTCTTGGTACTGTTGTCTGGGTAGAAAATCCAAAACATGGACAGTATGTTATGGGTGTTAAATTCCAACCTCTTCATGAAAAATACACAGCAAAGATTATGAAATTCTTAAACAGCTTCAGGCCTTGATTTTTATATCCGGTCCTATCAAAAAAGCTCCGTGTGGTTGTGGAGTTTTGTGCGACTACTGCTGCATAAGTCGTTTGAGAATAGTGGGGTCCTTGCGCCAGTTCTTATGTACCTTCACCTTGAGAAGAAGATTGATATGAAGGCCCCATATTCCTCTCAGCTCTGTTCGGGATTCATTGAGGATCCGCTTGATCATCGCTCCACCCTTTCCTATTACCATAGACTTCTGTGATTCGCTCTCTACAAAAATGACCCCCTCAATACGCAGTTTCTGCTTCTCTTTTGAATATCGGATTTTATCCACTTTAGTATACACGCTATGGGGAATCTCCTGTCTCATGTGGATGAATACTTTTTCACGGATGATCTCCGAAATACGAAACTCCTGAGTCTGATCCGTATAAAAATCCTCCGGGTACATCAGCGCACCTTCGGGAAGCATGTTTGCGACCTCACGGGCGATAGTCAGACTCTGATCTCGGTCTGTTGCGGAGAACGCAATAAAGGCCGCCGGATCCATAAATTTACTGATGGCAGCTTCACGGGATGCAGGGCTGTCGCCAGGAAGATCCATTTTGTTGAGCGCGGCTATAGTCTTAGATGCATACGGCTTCAACACCTCAAGGATCATTTTATCCTCATTGCCAAAGGGACGCGAAAGATCACTCAGATAAAGTACAGCCTCACTCTCAGACAACGCATATCTGGCAACGCTGACTAGCTCCTGGTTGTATTTTTTCTCACTGAAATGCATTCCCGGAGTGTCGATGAAAACCAGTTGCATCCCCTCTTCATTGTAGATAGCACGTACCCTGCAACGGGTTGTCTGTGGTGTAGGCGAGACAATAGACACCTTGAAACCGCAAAGAGTGTTGAGAAAAGTGGATTTTCCGCTGGAGGGACGGCCCACAACAGCAATAAAACCGGAGTGTTTGAGTTCCATATATTCCTTTTTTCTATAATAATAGAGTACTATTGTTACTTTGTGGAATATGAATCGATAGATTATTTTTGCGAATCAGGTCAAGGAATTCCAGAGAAAACAGTCCCTCATTGTCCGTTTCTTCAAGCTGATAAGCTGGCTCGGCCAACCCGTGCCGCATCAGAAAGTCATCAGGCGTATACCGGGCGGTTGCTTCAAAAATATGGTAGAGTTATGGAGAAGAGTGTAACAAGACGCCCCGCCTCTCAATACATTCCAATGCTCTTAGTATGTGTTCCAGTGCAACCACTCTTACCGTTTCCTCAGACAGAGAGCTCGGAATCTGTAGAATCGATGGGGATAAGAACATCAACTTCCGATTCTTCCAGATTTTCCATCCCTTTAAAACGATGATCATAATACTGAAGATTGAATGCACCCGATGATTGCAACCCTGCTTCTGGCAGCCAGCTGCTGAGCATCTGTTCTGTCCAGTCTCCAACAATAGCCTTCCCCTGGAGCGTGAAGCGGGCGTAACGAGAAGGCGGAAGAATTTTGAGACACAGTTGCGGTGCTAGTGCAGTTTCGATGCTGACAGGAATTCCGACAAAAACCTCAAAGCATTCTTTATTTTCCGTTTCCGGGTGCTCAACGCACATCTCATACCCGATCCCCGGGACCATTCCGGGGATCGGATTTATCTTGACAAAATCCATCAACCGTTTCCAGAGTCGACCGATCTCATTGTCCTCCGTCCACTCTCCACTGCTGGAAAAAGGGTTCCCGAAGAAACTGAAGCCTGCCAGGACGATTTCATCTTTTTTGACAATTTCCGGACGCATTAGATTTTTCCTCCATCAATTTAGTGATTCATTCAGCTTATAGAGTTCCAGCCATCCTGTCAACATCTGGTTTTATGCGGCAGGGTGGCATCAGGCGTAGAGCGGCCATTTATCCTGATACACTTTGAGAATTCCCCCCACCCATTTTTTATTAATCCACAAACAGATACCAGGGCTCTGCTTTTTTTACCCCAAAAAAAGTCTGTTTTCAGGGTTTTTGATGCATAAAAGGGGTGAATCCAGAGAATTCTACCCCATAAACAAGGGCATCCATCAATAGAATCTCTCAGGTGGGAATTGCCTGGAAACAGCCGGCTCCAGGAACTGTGCGGCTTCGAACTGCTGGATGGAGAGCGGGCGGTCCCTTTATCCCGGACATACTGCCGCTTTCCTTTACAGTGACCCCTGCTGGCGCATCTGAGCTCAAGCGACTCACTCCTGTTATGGGATCGCTGCGGGAACATAATCCGGAGCTTTTGCAAAATTCAAAGAAATATGCTTTTCCCAGCAGGTCAGCGCTTTTACCCGAAAACCCATCAGAAATGCATCGAGAAAAGCCTGTCAACCAGGGGAATTTGCACTACAACGCAAATGGCTCAAACAGGAAAAAGGTTTCAATTTATTCTGAAATATGGTATTTTTTCCTCAGGAATGTTGTTCTTGGTGAATTGCTGTCAGAAGACAGGGATGCTTGAGTCTTATATCCTCATTTTGATGGTTTTCTCTTCTGGCTCTGCTCCTGGAGGGGTAATTGCTGTATACGCCTTGAGGAGGATTTTGGTTGCAGAATTTAAGATTCTCTGGTTGGAAATGGCGGGTATTTCGAGAAATTGTTTACTTCAGGACGGATTTTTTATGATGAGGCCGGATTTTGGATAACAAAATAGAGAACAGTCCCTTTGATCCGTTTGTGAAGTGGTTTTTCCCCAAACTGCTTCCCCTGGTGCCGAAGTGGATGACTGCGAATATGATTTCTGTTTTCGGGATACTGGTTGCTTTCCTGGCCGGTTTCTTCATGGTGATCTCCGGTTTTTTCACCGATATCGCTACCGGGCGTTTTGTCTATCTGCTGGGTGGCTTTTTTGTGTTATTTACATGGGTGACAGATACAATGGATGGTGTGGTCGCCAGAGCCCGCAATCAACAATCCGGTACAGGCTATTATCTCGATCATTTCGGAGATGCACTGGCGACTGTCTTTATCGGTTTGGGTATTTTTGCTACCAACGGTTCACATATTGTGATCGGATTCATGTGCGTCGTTGTGTATATGCTTTTTCATGTACATGTCCATATCCGCAAGAGTCTTTTTAAGGTTATGGAGCTTCCGTTTTTTGGTCCCACAGAGGCCCGTTTTATGATTACTACGGCGATTGTGTTGCAGGCTGCTATCCGGTTTCGTCAGCCTCTGGATCTGATCCCTTCCATTACCGGTGTAAACGGCAGCCTGAGCCGCTTCTTTGGTTTTACAGATAGTATGACCCTTATCGATATTCTCGGCATAATAGCTACCGTAGTGGCGCTTTTTGGTCTGTTTATAGATGTGGGGTTGACAATTCGGCGAATCAGCAAGAACGATGCGAAACAAAGAAGTGGATGATGTCTGTTAGTCAGAAGGGTGGAATGATTAAAGAGGCTGTGATTCTGGCCGCAGGTCAGGGCACCCGTATACGCAATCTTTCTGGAGAGCGCCCCAAGCCGCTCGTAGAGGTGGCCGGAAAAACCCTGCTGGACAGTGCTGTTGAAAATCTGCTCAGCAATGGGATAGAGAGAGTTGTTGTGGTTGTCGGGTATGAGCATCAACAGATTCGTGATCACGTTGCCGCGGCTCCATATCGGAATTCCGTTGTTTTTGTCCAGAATGATGAGTGGATGAAGGAGAACGGGATAAGTGTCTTCAAGGCCAGAGAAGCGCTTGAAGACGATTTTTTTCTTTTGCAAATGGTGGATCATATTTTTGATCGCGCGATTTACAGAGAAGTGATCAATTTTGATCGCGAGCAGGGGCACTCTTATCTTTGCATTGACCGGGATATCCAGGCGGTGTTCGATCTCCCTGACGCTACTAAGCTTGTGGTTGAAGAGAATGGTTCCATCAGCTCCATATCCAAAGATCTAAATGATTTTAACGCCTGTGATACCGGGTTGTTTCTGATGTCATCCGATATTTTTAAATACTTTGAACAAGCGGGAATACAGGGGCGCAGCACTATCTCCAACGCTGTGCAGGATGCCGGCCGCGCGAACAGCTTTTTCACCATTGATGTGACCGGAATCCCCTGGCTGGATGTCGATACCTATGAAGCGTGGGAAGAGGCGGAGCGGCGCGGCGCATTAGAGGGGTAACCCCTGCTATCCTCCTCTGGAACCATCGGGCCAGATGATCTTGTGGAGCTGCAGGTTCAGTCTCACGTCGCGTCCGCTTTCCAGGATTTTGTCCGCAAGCCAGTCTGCCGCGATTGTCCCTGCTGGTGAGATGTGACAGAGATATCGCCTGTCCAGACGATGTCTCTCTATCAGCTCCATCGACCAGCTGAAATCTTCTTTTTTTGAGATCACGAATTTGAACTCATCATGGTGGTGTCGGGCGCTGCGCAGGTTTTCATAGTTGGTGACCCCGGACATTCCGCTCCCCGGGGTTTTCACATCAATTATCGTTCTCAACCCCTCTGAGAGTCCTGTGACCGGATAGGAGCCGTTAGTCTCCATTGTAACAGAGTATTTTTTTTGCAGCAGGGTTTGGGCCAGTCTGAGAACAGCCTCTCTTTGAGAGAGCGGCTCTCCGCCGGTGATGCAGACTCTTTTGCAGGGGAAGTCGGCGATCTTTTTGATAATCTCATCTACAGGGAATTCTTCGCCGTCCTCCCGGGCGTAGTCTGTGTCGCAGTAGAGGCATCGGAGATTACATCCGGCTGTCCTGACAAAGATTGTGGGTAAACCGTTTGTGCCGGCTTCTCCCTGCAGAGAGAAGAAGATCTCGCTAATTTTGAGGTTCATAGATAGCCAGTGCACCAGGAGTCTCTTCTACCGAGACACTGGATACTTGTGCCTCAGGATTGCAATCTGGAATCATGGTGTTGAGTTTGTCAAAGATAAACCGGGCCAGGTTCTCTGAGGTGGGATTGACTGTCCGAAAATAGGGGTGTTCATTGATATTGGTATGGTCCAGCTCCGTAAGGATCAGGTTGACTGCCTTGCGGAGGTCACTGAAATCAATTACCATCCCCTCTTTTCCGGGCTCTTCAGCCGTCACCCGGGCGGTAACCCGCCAGTTGTGGCCATGCAGGTTTTCACATCTCCCTCTGTAGTTCCTCAGGTGGTGTGCTGCAGCGAAAGTTGTATTGACTTCTAATATATACATCCGCTAAATATACCAGGAGGTCCAGAAAAAATGGAAGGCTACTCTGTTTCTCTTGCCATGGTGTGAGGGTCAAGGAGCCTGTTTCGTGTTTCAGAGGTGATCTCTTCGGAATTTTCCAGGAGTTCCCGGATAGTCTGTCCACTGGTGTATGCCTCTTTAGCCAGCTCTGCGGCGCGATCGTAGCCGAGAACAGGCACCAGAGAGGTGACCAGTGCGAGGCTTTTTTCCGTCAGCTCTTTGCAGCGTTCTCTGTCCGCTTCGATCCCCTCAACGCATCGTTTTCGGAAACTCTTCATTGCACCCACAAGCAGGGTGATCGACTCCAGACCCGCAGCTGCCATCACAGGCATCATCACATTGAGTTCAAAGTTGCCGGAGCTGCCTGCAGTGGTGATGGTCGTGTCGTTACCGAGTACTCTGGCGCAAACCATGGTGACCGCTTCCGCCTGGACCGGGTTCACCTTGCCGGGCATGATGGAGGAGCCAGGTTGTGTTGGCGGCAGTTTGATCTCTCCAAGTCCGCATCTGGGGCCGGAACCCAGCCAACGAATGTCGTTGACTATTTTTAGAAGAGAGGCAGCCAGAGTTTTCAGAGCTCCGGAAAAGGAGACAATGCAGTCCCTGGACGCCTGCGCTTCAAAATGATCATCTGCCTCCATGAGCTGGAGTCCGGTTATACTTCCGAGTTCCGCTATAACGGTCCTTGAGCGTTCGGGTGTAGAGTTGAGGCCGCTTCCCACTGCTGTGCCGCCAAGCGGAAGGTGGAGAAGCTCTTCTGAAGCAGTCTTGATGCGGCTCGCTGCTTTTTCCAGCTGGGTTGCGTATCCACTGAACTCCTGACCCAGCGTGATCGGTGTGGCGTCCTGAAGATGGGTGCGGCCAATTTTTACAATACCCTTGAATTCTTCCGCTTTTTCACGAAAAGCAAGGGCGGTTTTCTTCAATTCCGGGAGAAGGCGGCTATTTGTTTCCAACAAAAATGCGATCTGCATGGCTGAGGGGAAAACATCGTTGCTGGATTGTCCCCTGTTGACATGGTCGTTCGGATGAACCGCTGTGCTGTCGTTCAGGGCGAGGGAGGCGAGTCTGGCGATCACCTCATTGAGGTTCATGTTTGTGGAGGTTCCTGAGCCGGTCTGGTACACGTCCACCACAAAGTGATCAACGTGTTTCCCTGAAGCGACTTCTGCAGCAGCCTCAGCGATGGATTGCCAGAGTATTCTGTTTTCCGGTTCTTCAGATCCGGAAAACAGGGCGTTGGCCTGTTTAATCAGGGCCATGGCCCGGATGAAAACCGGTGGCATGGTTTGCCCACTGATAGGGAAGTTGAGGACAGCGCGTCGTGTCTGGGCTCCGTACAGGGCGTTTTCCGGGACCTCCATCTCCCCGAGGGAGTCTCTTTCCGTCCTCAGTCTCAACTCTGGTCTCCTTAATCAGATACGCAGATACGGGCCCTGAGTTTCTCGGTCGCTTCTTCAAAACCAGGCTTACCGAGCAGGGCGAACATATTGCGTTTATACTCCTCTACGCCAGGCTGGTCAAAGGGATTGACCCCCAGCATGTATCCGCTGATGCCGCAGCCTTTTTCAAACATATAGATTAGCTCTCCAAGAGCATGCTCATTGATTGTGTCGATTTCCAGCAGCATATTGGGGACACCGCCGTCAACATGGGCAAGCTGCGTTCCCAATCTGGCCATTTCATTGACCTCATTGATTCGTCTGCCGTTCAGGTAGTTGAGTTTATCCGGGTCCCCCTCAACCGTACCAGGTTTGAGGACCCGGCGGACCTTTTTTACGAAGATCACGGTTTCAAAGAGGGTGCGTTCTCCGTCCTGGATCAATTGCCCCATGGAGTGGAGGTCTGTCGTCAGGTCAACACCTGCAGGGAAAATCCCTTTGCCGTTTTTTCCTTCGCTCTCTCCGTAGAGCTGTTTCCACCATTCTGTGATATAATGAATATTGGGAGAGTAGTTGGCCAGTATTTCTATTTTGTATCCTTTGCGGTAGAGGGCGTTACGGGCAGCAGCGTAGAGCAGGGCCGGGTTGCTGTCCAGAGTGTCGTTCTCCGCAGTGGTTTTTTCCATTTGTCGTGCTCCGTCTACCAGAGTGCGGATGTCATACCCTGCGGCCGCAATCGGGAGCAGCCCTACCGGAGTGAGAATGGAAAAACGGCCGCCGACGTCATCTGGAATGACGAATTGCGTGTAACCTTCGCTGTCCGCAAGTTGTTTGAGAGAGCCGCGTGCCTTATCCGTGACCGCAAAGATCCGTTTAGCCGCCTCCTCCCTGCCGTAGCGGTCTTCCAGCTCTTTTTTAAGGAAGCGGAAGGCAAGGGCCGGTTCTGTTGTGGTTCCCGATTTTGAGATCATCACTACAGCAAAGGAACGCTTTCTAAGCGCATCCAGCAGTTCAGCTGTGTATTCTTCTCCGATATTTTGTCCGGCAAAAAGCACAAGTGGCGCTTTGCGCTCTTCTTTGCTGAGCAGCAAGTTGAAGTTGTTGCCCAGCGCTTCGATAACCGCTCTGGCGCCAAGGTAGGAGCCGCCGATTCCGGTGACCACCAGAATATCCACGTTTTCTTTTATAAAGGCGGCTGCCTTCTCAATACTGTCGAAATCATCATCAGTGATGGATGAGGGGAGGTTTACCCAACCCAGGAAATCATTGCCTTTACCGCTTTTGTCGTGGAGCGCAGTCTGACAGGCTGCGGCTTCAGGTTGCAGAGCGTAGACCTCTTCTCTACTGATGAAATCAGTGATGGCGTCTATAGAGAGTTGGATGGATGACATACGTTTTTCCTCCTGATACAGGATCGCTTTTTATGGTCAGCCCCGTATCGGGCTGCCTGTCCTGTTTGAAATTTACGCTATTCATCGTCTAATTTAAATAATAACAGGAAATTCAGAGCGCTTTCTCCGCACTGTTGCGGTAAAAACAGATTAAAATGATGTACTGGAAAAAATATCCGATATATATTTGTTTTTGAAGAGAATTGCTAATATAAATATATGAAATGATCTTTAAAGGGGACGGCGATGGCGTTTAAGGCGGATAAAATATGGTTCGACGGGAAGTTGGTGGACTGGGACGAAGCGCAGATCCATATTCTTTCTCATGTCGTGCACTATGGAACAAGCGCCTTTGAGGGCCTTCGTTGCTATAAAACTAAAAAGGGTTCAGTCATCATGCGGCTGCAGGAGCACGTCAAACGACTCTATGACTCCTGTAAGATCTACAGGATTGATCTTCCCTATGAACAGAAGGTCCTTGAGGAGGCGGTTCTGGAAACCCTCAGGGTCAATAAACTGGAAGAGGCGTATATCCGTCCTTTCGTATTCCGCGGTTTTGGGGCTCTCGGGGTCAGTCCTTTCACTTGCCCTTCTCATGTGGCGGTTGCCGCCTGGGAATGGGGAAAATATCTTGGTCCGGAAGCACTGGAAAATGGGGTGAGCGTTCGGATTTCCTCCTGGAACCGTCCGGCGCCCAATACTTTTCCGACACTGGCTAAAGTGGGCGCTAATTATATGAACAGTCAGCTCATTAAAATGGAAGCCATGCGCGATGGTTATGATGAAGGGATTGCGCTGGATACTTCCGGTTTTATCTCCGAAGGGTCAGGGGAGAATATTTTTGTAGTGGTTAACGGCTCTATCTATACACCGCCTTCTTCCTCTTCCATTCTTCCAGGGATTACCCGTCACTGCATCTTTCAGCTGGCCCGCGATATGGAGATCATAATTAAGCAGCATCAGCTCCCCAGGGAGATCTTATATACCGCTGACGAGGTATTCATGACCGGGACAGCTGCAGAGATAACCCCGGTCACCATGGTGGATAATATCGTCGTTGGCACTGGTAAACGGGGCCCTGTTGCCAGAGCGCTCCAGGAAAAGTTTTTCGGGATTATCAATGGTGATCTGGAAGACGCCTACGGGTGGCTGACCCTGCTCCAGTCGCCTTTTAAGGATACTGATCAGGAAGATGAAGCGGCTGTCCCGGGTCAGCCTTTGTCAGAATAATTCTCTTCTTAAGAGGGGTTCGAAGAGGGTCGATACTCAAAAGGCTAAGGACATCTGTTTTTGGGGGAGAAATGAAATATCTGGCACTCGCTGTGATCATCGCTTGTGTGATGTTCAACTTCATTATTATCAATAAGTTTGATAAAAATAAAATAAGCCAGCCGGTCAAAATGAAGGCTGCACTGACCCCGCCGGTTCAGGAACTTCCGACTATTGCGGGGGACACAACCCTTTTAGTACGCACCAACGCAGCACCCCTCCAGAAAACCAATGTACACAGGGTGAAGTCCCCCTCTTTTTACAGGGGCATCTATCTTCATAATTATAGCGCCCGTGTGCCCCGGGTGCTCAAGCGGTTTGTCCGGCAGGCAAGAAAATACGGTGTTAACGCCTTTGTCCTGGATTTGCAGGATGCGGTCTATTTTCGAACTCATATGCTGCCTGCTGCCAATGTGCAGTATTGTATCACCAATGGCATCTATCCGATCGCCAGAATTGTTGTTTTTCCTTATGGCTTGAAGCGGTATCCCGTGCCCGGAGGCTTGCTTGATCAGCGGATTGCGCTGGCTGTTCGAGCCGCAAAAGCCGGTTTTCCGGAGGTGCAGTTTGATTATATCCGGTTTGAGGATTCCAATCGGCTCCGCCAGGTACCGCTGCACAAGCGTTTTGCATTGATTGAGGGGTTCCTGGGGAGGGCGAAACGGGTGCTCGCCCGCTATGGGGTTAAGGTTTCTGCGGATATTTTTGGCCGGGTAACCCTTAATAGACGTGATCCGATCGGGCAGCGTCTGGAGGGGTTGGATGGTAAAGTGGATATTCTCTGCCCGATGGTTTATCCCTCCCATTTCTCCTGGAGCCGCTATATGATGGCCACTCCCTACTACACGGTTAAGAAGACATCAGATATCTCCAGGAAGCGGCTCAAAAAAAGCGGTGTGGTGATGTATATTCAGGGCTTCATCATGCGAGTCCACTATTCCGGTCTCTCTCTGCCAAACTATATTGCCCACCAGATCAAAGCGTCCCACGATGCCGGTATCCGTGGATATATTGTCTGGAATGCCGCACAACGCTATCGGCCGACCTATAAGGGGATGGCCATGTATTACAGCGGAAAGAGGTTGACCGGGCTGCCTGAGCCGAAGCGCCTGGCCGGGAAACGCGTCAGCTGGCGAATTGAGATGGATTGATCGGGGTTTTTTTTTGAAGATACAGTTTGATCTGAAGGCTTTTATCTACCTTCTGGTTTTTTCTGCATTACTTTCCGGGCTCTATTTGTTTCTGGGAGCTGATCGTTTTGAGCAATACCTGCTCCCTGTCGCGCTTATTTTTCTCGGGCTCTTCATCGGCTTCAGCATGTTTCAGATTCCGATCTGTATGAGGTTTGGTTGGTACGCCAGAGGGGAGGGGATGATCCTTGGCGCACTGGATCGAATCGGAGATTCTCCGGCGGTGATTCCTCTTCTGTTTAACCTCTTTGTTTTTCAGTTTCAACAGGGTAAGATTGACGCAGCCAGGGCGACTCTGGATCGAATTTCAGGAGAGGGGCCCTCCCCGGAGGCCATTCCGGTGCTGGCGCTCAACAGGGCTGGATTATATGCAGCGCGGGAAGAGTATAAGAAAGCCCTGGACATTTACAGCAGATTCACTGTTGAGGATTTTTCCGAGAAAGTGCAGCCGATTTTTTTGAATAATCTTGCATTCGCCTATTTTGGTCTGGGGATTGAGCTGGAGCTCGGGATTGAGCTTGCGGATAGGGCTTTCAATATGAGTTCAGATCCCCGATTTTCCAGGACTCTGGCCGGACTTTTGTTCAAGACCGGCTCACTGGATGCGTCCCGGGCCTGGTGTGAGTATGGGATCCGTAGACTGCGCAGAGCGGATCGAATTTCCCGTGCCTGGTGCTATTATATCCTCGCGCTTGTGAAGCGAGAGTTGGGGGACAGCGCAGCTTCTGTCAATGCGGCCCGAAAGGGCAAAGCCATCTGCCCGGTCTCTGCTCTCAATGACAGGCTCGATGAGTTAATTGGTTGAAGCGATGCGCATTGTTACAGCGGCTCCCGGGGATTCGGGAGCTTTTTTTGTATATTTAATAACTCATACACCTTTTTGTTTGATGGAGAAAAGAGCATGTTTTCTTTGGAAGAAATTTTTGCGGATCGGATTGGCGGACGTCAGTTTGGAAAAGATGCAACCATATACAAATTTGAAAAGATCAAGCGCGCCAGGAGGGCCGCTATGGAGGCCAATCCAGGCATGGAACTCCTTGATATGGGAGTGGGCGAGCCGGATGCAATGGCGTATGATCTGGTCGTGAAGAAACTGGCCGAAGAGGCCGCCAAACCGGCGAATCGCGGATATGCGGATAATGGGATCGTGGATCTTAAAGAGGCGGCAGCCGAATATATGGAGTCTGTTTTCGGAGTTTCCGGGATCGATCCGGAGACTGAAGTGGTCCATTCCATCGGTTCCAAGCCGGCTCTTGCGATGTTACCCGCTGCTTTTATCAATCCAGGCGATGTGGCGCTTATGACTGTGCCCGGCTATCCGGTATTTGGTACCTACACCCGATATTTTGGCGGCGAGGTGTACGCTCTTCCGCTTGTAAAGGAGAATAATTTCCTCCCTGATCTGGATTCCATTCCCGCGGATGTGCTCTCCAGAGCTAAAGCGCTTGTGCTCAACTACCCCAACAATCCGACCGGCCGGGGGGCTACGGAGGACTTTTTTACCAGAGCCGTGAATTTTGCCAGAAAGAACGGGATCATAATCATCCATGATGCGGCATACGCGGCGCTTGTGTATGGCCGTAAACCGTTGTCGTTTCTTTCCATTCCTCGTGCAGGGGAGGTCGGGGTGGAGCTGCACAGTCTTTCTAAATCCTATAATATGACAGGCTGGAGAATCGGGTTTGTAACAGGCAATCCTGAACTGGTTAACGCCTACGCCACGGTCAAGGATAACACCGATTCCGGACAGTTCATCGCGATACAGAAGGCCGCAGCAGAGGGGCTCAGAAATCCCTGGATTACTGAGGAGATTGCAGCAAAATATGAGAGACGTCTGGGCCGCCTGGTGGCATTGCTCAACAAGCTGGGTTTTCGGGCAACGATGTCTGATGGGACTTTTTTCCTGTATGTTCAGGCCCCTGAGGGGACAAACGATGGGTTGTCATTTGAGAATGGTGAGGCTTTTTCCCGGTATCTGATTAAGGAAAAACTGATTTCCACTGTACCCTTTGATGATGCGGGTCCCTTTATCCGCTTTTCCGCAACTTTTGCCGCTGAAGATGAGGCCGATGAGAGCCGTGTGCTGGATGAGATAGAGAGGCGGCTTGGAGGGCTTTCACTGGTTTTCTGAGCTATCCTGCATGGAAGAGATCTCTTCCATAACACTGGAAACGCTTCTGGGGAGCTTGAGGAAACTGTATGGTGTGCTGTATACCTCTTCAAGCTTCTCTTTTGTCAAAATTTTCTCAGCCGGTCCGGTCTCATAACTGCGGTCCTTATGGAAGAGGATCACCTGCTCTGAAAATCGTTCCATCTGTCCGATATCGTGCAGAGACAGGATAACCAGCATCTCTCTTTTCTCTGAATATTCTTTCACGATCTGGAGCGCTTCGGTCGCCTCTTTGTAAGAGAGGGCAAAGACCGGTTCATCGAGAATCAGGGTATCAGGGCCGGAAAGCAGGGCGAAGCAGAGGATGATTTTTTGCAGTTCCCCTTTGCAGACTTTCTGGATGGGGGTGTTGGCCAGATGTTCTATTTTAAAGGCGCGGCGCAGCTCTTCCGGAGTTGCGTGTTGTTTTTTTTTGTTTCTTGCTGCCACCATATCCATGATCGCTGCCACCGGCTCATCGATTTCAAATTCCATATTCTGGAATATGAAGGTTATAGCGTCATTTATCTCCTCTTCAGAGGAGAAATCCGTGGTAGCCCTCCCGTTGAGCAGGACTTTGCCCGCTTCCGGGGCAAAGGCTCCTGCGAGGAGCGCCATCAAAGTGCTTTTCCCGATCCCGTTGGGTCCCAGGAGACCAACTATCCCTTTTTCTGGGAATGAGCAGGTGAAGTTTTCTATTACAGGCTCTCCCGCTGCTTCGTAGCGGAAGGAGAGGTTATCGGTTGCAAGACGCGGCATAGTGGCACTCCGAAAATAAAAAATGGGTGGGGCTGTCCCCCCCCCACTCAAATATAGCAAAATCAGGCCATTGTGCTCAGGCAGGGATCAGCGCACCTTGTTCATTATGAATCTGATTGTGGCATGCCGTTCAAAAAAGTTCAAAGAAAAGTTATCTTCGTTGATGACTGAAAGCTTTCATTTGTTTCCACCTTAAACAGTGACAAATTCGATATTGATGGGCATAGAAGAGCCCATGAGTGGGATATACCCGGCGGAGGATCTCCCTCAGACTGCTCGCTCTCTAATGCCGGAAATGACGCCTGCCGGTAAAGGCCATGGCTATACCGTGTTCATTGCAGGCATCGATAACTTCCTGGTCCCTGACCGAACCACCGGGCTGGACAATCGCCTTAACCCTGACTCTGGCGGCAGCGTCAACCCCATCCCGGAAAGGGAAAAAGGCATCTGAAGCCAGATAGCATCCCTTAAGAGAGGATTGTGCTTTCTCTGCCCCTATTCGCGCGGAATCTACCCGGCTCATCTGGCCCGCCCCAACTCCGAGCAAACGCTCTGAAGAGGCGTAACAGATCGCATTGGACTTAATATGTTTGCAGATCTTCCAGGCAAATTCCAGGCCCTGTCTGTCCTCATCCGACAATCCGGCTTCTGTAACCACCTTCCACTCAGCAGCAGGCGTGGTCCCCATATCCGCATCCTGAACAAGCAGTCCGCCGGAGACCTTCTTCAGGTCAAACCCGGGTGTTGCCGGAGTGAGCGGCTTTGTCTGCTGCATTATGCGCAGATTCTTTTTGCCGGCGAAGAGCTCCAGTGCCTCATCCGTAAAAGAGGGAGCGGTAACGATCTCCACAAAACAGCGGGTGATCGCCTTTGCAGTTGGCCCGTCCACCTCTGTGGTGAAGCCGATAATGCTCCCGAAAGCAGAAGTTGGGTCAGTGGTCCAGGCGCTTTCAAACGTCTCAAGAGCATTCTCGCCCAGCGCTGCCCCACAGGGGTTGGTGTGCTTGAGGATGCAACAGAAAGGCTGTCCGTCAAACTCGCGGCTTATCTCCAGCGCACTGGAAAGATCGATAATATTGTTGCAGGAGAGTTCCTTCCCCTGCAGCTGCTTGAGGTTGGAGACAGTAGCCCACTCCTGCTGGCCGAAATCCTCATAGAAAAAAGCACGCTGGTGTGGGTTCTCCCCATATCGGAGAGGCTGCTTTTCCATAAAATTGAAATTAATCTGAGGCGGAAATCCGCGTTCCAGACTGCCCAGATAATTGGCTATCAGAGAATCATAGCGGGCGGTATGAGCGAAGACCTTGCCGGCCAGCTCCATGCGGGTATCAGCTGAAACATCCCCGGCCTCCATCTCCTTGAGGACCCGGCTGTAATCCGAGGGATCCACTACAGCGGTCACAAAGGCGTTGTTCTTGGCTGCAGAACGGAGCATGGTTGGTCCGCCGATATCGATATTCTCAACCGCCTCAGCCAGAGAGACACCCTCTTTGCTGATGGTCGCCTCAAAAGGATACAGATTGACCACCACAAGATCGATCGCGCCGATCTCATTAGCTTCCATTTGTTGCACATGCCTGTCGTTATCCCGGATCGCCAGAATACCGCCGTGGATCTTCGGATGCAGGGTTTTGACCCGTCCATCCATGATCTCAGGAGTCCCGGTCCAATCCGCAACCTCGGTCACAGGCACGGATTCCTGCTGCAACAGGCGGTAGGTTCCTCCGGTGGAAAGAAGGTCCACACCTTTCTCGGTCAGGGTCCGGGCAAAATCCACAATCCCGGTTTTGTTGAATACAGAGATGAGCGCTCGTTTGATCGGCATTTTTAATCCTTGTCGATATAGAGTTACGGGTTGTCTCCGCACCGATAAAAATAGGCAGAAGCTGTTTCCCCATCAAATTTTATCGATTTGCAACGGATGTTTTATCAAGCAATTGAGAGCGGATATTGTCAGGAGGTCCCTCAAATATACCCTCTTTTCGATCAATAACAACTACAGTCCAGGACCGTTTCATCCGTAACTATGAAAAGAGAACTATCCGTCCGGGACAACAGTGGCACCCGTGATGGATGCCGGGGGTTACCATGCGCTGTATAATTCTGCTTCTGATTTTCCTGAGCCTGTTCGCATTCGGACAACTTGAACAGCAGCCGTTTGCTGTAGTCAAAATCCGCTGGACTGCTGTATACGCTGCACCATCTGTCGGTTCAGAACAGCTCACGGAAGCTTTTTTTGGCGAGCCGGTATTAATTCTGAAAAAATCCGGAAACTGGTCAAAAATCAGTCTCCCCCTGCAGCAGCAGCGTCGCAAAGACGGGAGCTGGGGCGGATACCGAGGCTGGATACAAAACAGCAGCATGTCCACTCCTGCCGGAAGGACAATCAGCGATTATCTGGGGAAACAGCTCACACTGCATACCTCATCCGATGAGAACAGAATACCTGTATTCAGAATAAAAAACAGCAAACCAATCTTCCATCTCTACTGCCTCAGTGGTACCCTGCTTCCGGATTCAGGCAAAGCCGCTGGAATGCGTGCGGTTATCCTTCCAGACGGGGACAGAGGGCTGGTTTATGAAAAGAATGCCAGGGTCATCATGGAAAGCCGGAGCACCCTCACCTTCACGGAACGATTTATCAATCATGGAAGAAGATACCTGGGCACACGCTACCTCCGGGGAGGGACAGGCGGTGCAGGACTCGATTGCTCCGGCCTGGTCTATCTGGCTGCCCGTACTGCCGGGCTTTTCCTGCCCAGAGACAGCGGACCACAGCATGAAGTTGTACAAAAAATCCCGGCAGACCAGGCCAGAAGAGGGGATCTGGTCTTCTTCTCCACCACCAGGCCAGGCCCCTCGCATGTGGGCATCTATCTCGGAAACAACAGGATACTCCATGCCTACGGGAAACAGGTCCAGATCTCCCTGATAACTGACGTAAAACGCACAGCCACTTTACTCGGTTTCGGCCGTTCCCGTAAAATTACGGGAAGCAGAACCGGGCAGGGATACGCCGCGCCGGCTGGAACAGCAATAGAAACAGACAGCAACAGCCGACTATTCTCCCTTCACCTCAGCTCTGTCCGGAATCCGGAAAACCTCGTTAAGGTCCTCAGCCGGCTGAGAAACCGTTCGGGCCGGATCTTCATCATCCCGGTTAAAAGATCAGGCCGGCTCTTCTATGCGCTCTACTACGAAATTTTCCCCACCCTTCAGGATGCCCGCCGTTTCCGCAAACAGCACAAAGCAGCTGATCCGATCCACCGGGCAACACAGAGACGGCTCCCTCTGGGCAAAGGACTTCCTGGCAAAAGTATATGGTCCTGGCAGACTATGAGCTTGCTCAATCCGGGGATCGCACTGCAAAATTTGAAAACATTCCACCATACCGGGAAAGACGCCTGGCTGTTTGTTTGCAGAGACCGGAGGGGCAGACAATGGTTCTGTATGATGGGCGGTCGATACAGCAACAGCAAGATTGCCCGGAAAATGAGAGGAACTCTGGGACCCATGCTGCACCCGGGAACAAATCTCAGAAGATTCCGCTGAACCTCAGTCATAAATGAGCTGAATCTGCTCCTGGAAGGAGCGCGCATAGCAGGCGTCAAAGAGCTCTCCCCCGTATGGGACATTCTCCTCATTGAACTGCTCTGCAAAAAAAGTGCGCAGGCTGCAGCACGCTTCAATGGCTTCTGATAGCTTCATGTTGCGGCCTGAGATCAGCTCATGCACAAGACCAACCGTCAGATTGAGGTATCGGAGTTTTACCGGTGTGAGTGTGATAAGAAGTTCATGTTCCATACGCAGCTCCTGTTGTACTCTGCCCTATCTCTATACTCTGAAAATAGCACAACAGGAGCTGGTTATCAGGAACCGGGGTCGTTTTCTTCTACAATCTTTCCAGGGGCTTTTCTGGAGGCCATCTGCGTCTTCGCTCTCTTTTTTTTCTGAGCTGCCGCAAGGTGCCGGTGCTGTTTCCAGAAATAGAGTACAAAGCCGAAAAGAAGCAGGTTGAAGGCGACACTGATCCCACCGACAACCAGATAGAGATTGCTTCTGGAATCAATTTTCGAGCGGATTTCTGCTTTAAAGAGCTGCAGGTCTGTATCCACATTCTGGACTGTTCGGACCGGTTCTTCGGGAGCCGGCTTATCTTCCCTGCTGGAGCACTGTAGAAAGAGGACCGCCAACAGCACAATCAGAAGAACGGAAGCGACTCTTGTATTCATGAGGCTGCACCCATTGGACTGATTTTCTGATACAGGTACTCATCAATAACCACCAGATCGGTCCAGGAAAGCTGATGAAACATAACACCGTATTGGTGACTGTTCCCTTTTAAAGGGACCTCACGGATGACCTCTCCGCTGATCCTCATATGCCGCCCTCTCCCGGAAATATCCAGTTTGAGCAGCATATCCAGCTCCGTTCGAAGCGCAAGCTTAACCACTGTCTCAAAACGAAGACCGGTAAGACTGAGGTCTTTCACCTGAGCTGGAGTAGCTCTGCCCTCAGTGAAAAAAAACGAAAAAAGATCAATATCAACACGCTGATGCCCCCGGCGATCGATATGGCCGCCATTGGCAAAATAATTGAGTTGCATAATGAGACCCTCCCTCCAATAATTTTCGCACCGCAAATTCAGGTTGTCAATATTTTTTTGCGTATTAACGTGTTTTATGGTATGCTTATCGGCAATACTGCAACTCCGGGAGAGTTTTACATACATTTGCAATCTGACAAGGCTTTCCTGAACTATTGCGGACATTTTTGACACTCATTAGTAACCCGCGCTGCCTGGAGCACATAGCAAGCCCAACCCCGACAATCAGGGGCCTGAGGAGAAAATATGCGCATTTATGAGATCTTAATGAAAAAGCGAAACGGTGAAAAACTCAGCGATGCAGAGATCGAATTCCTGATCAGAGGCATCTCTGACGGCAGTTTACCCGACTATCAGGCTGCAGCCTTCCTGATGGCAGTCTTTATTCAGGGGCTTGATGCTGAAGAAACCACAGCCCTGACCCGGGCGATGATGGACTCAGGTGATGTGCTTGATCTGTCCGACATAACAGCGGATACTGTGGATAAACATTCCACAGGCGGCGTCGGGGACAAACTCTCTCTGATTCTCGCACCCGCAGCAGCTGCCTGCGGAGCGGTTGTCCCGATGATGAGCGGCCGCGGATTAGGGCACACTGGTGGGACACTGGATAAGCTTGATTCCATCCCTGGTTACACAACAGACCTCACGGAAAAGCAACTGCGTCAAGCATTGAAAACCGTTGGAGTCGCGATCATCGGCCAGACAGGCTGTCTCGCTCCAGCGGATAAAAAGCTCTACGCTCTGCGCGATGTCACGGCAACAGTCGACAGCATTCCACTGATTACAGGAAGCATCATGAGCAAAAAATTCGCAGCAGGGCCGGCCGCAATCGTGATGGATGTCAAATGGGGGAGCGGCGCCTTTATGCAGACTATTGAAGAAGCTCAGGCGCTGGCAGAATCTCTTGTTGCCGTTGGAAAGGTTATGAGACGGAGGGTTTCTGCCTTTATCACTGATATGAATCAGCCTCTGGGGCGGATGGTTGGGAATGCGATGGAGGTCATCGAAACCGTCGACTGTCTTAAAGGGGAGGGCCCGGCAGACGTGATGGAGGTGTCCAGAGCACTGACCGCAGAAATGCTTTGCCTTGCCGGTAAAGCGGAGGACTTTGAGCAGGGTGGGCGACTGTTCGACACAGTGATCCAGAACGGCGCAGCTTTTAAGAAATTCAAGGAGATGGTGGCCAATCAGGGCGGCGACACCGCGGCACTGGACGACACTTCCAAACTGCCGGCAGCGGAATCCAGTGTCGATATTGCAGCCGATCAAGACGGTTACATCACAGCCATGGACACCATCGGTATTGGCACAGCCAGCATCCTGCTTGGCGGCGGCAGAGAGAAATCTGATGACCGGCTTGATTATGGCGTTGGCATCGAAGTGCTTAAAAAAACAGGAGACAGAGTAGCTGCCGGGGATATGATCGCCAGACTCTATTACTCCAGTGTTTCCCGAAAAAAGGAGGCGGTAAAAAAATACCGCGAGTCAGTCACAATCGGCTCCAGTTCTGTGGATCCGCCTGAAATGATTGTAGACAGAATCTCCTGACATTCTGAGCCGCCCATCCCGGGCGGCCCTGGCATCCTCTGATAACAACAACTCTACTGCGGCGCGCCTCCTGAGGCAGGGTTTATCTGTATTTCAGAAATGGCCGCATCCTTCCACTTGCTGCCTTTATACACGTCAAGAATAGTTATCCGAAACCGGGTGCTTATCAGGCTGCTTGCTATCTGCTGATACTCTCTGTTCCCATCCAGAAGGTCCGCAGTCACGCTGTACTCCAGATTCGGACCATAGCTCAGCCGGACACGCTTAATACGGGCATTGCTGTCATAGAGATCACCATGTTTTTCATCTTTATGGTTAAAGCCGTTGATCATCTGAATATCAACGGTTTTAGAATCAGCAAAAGTCACCTCAATCCACTCGTCGAAGCCGGAACCGCCTGGCTGCCAGGTGGTCCGCATCACCCCGTCAAAAGCGTTCCCGGGACTGTAGGAAAGTCCGGTGGAACTCTTAAGAACAGATGAGGCGGAAACTTCCCCCCTCCCGACACCGGTGGAGACCGCTTCTTTGATATCTTCCGGTTTAACCTCGACCATGCCTACCTCAAAAGCCTCTTCCCGAACCCAGAAATCGTGGCCTTTGTACAGGTATTTCTTCCCCTTATGAGAAAAATTGACCTTCACCCAGCCGTTTTTCAGTCTTCTCAGAACAATCGCGGTCTCCCCCTGTTTCACCTTGCTGCTGGGGCTGGATTCATCCGGTCTGGAAAAACGCGTCCCGGCTTTCGTAAAAGTAACCATTTCTCCTTTTCCGACAAAAATATTTCTTTTATTAATCCATCCTTTTGTTTCACCGTCTGAAAGCTGCACTTTTGCCCAGTTGTTCATCTCCTTATGGGTTTCAAGCACTTTGAGCAGCTCCCCACGCTTGATAAAGGCAACGAAGTTCTTGTTCTTTCCCCAGACGGGTTGTGTTGTGCCTGCCATTTTGTATACATACGTGGTCTGCAGAGAAACAGCATCCTTCCCACCGCTGGAACAGGCAGATAAAAAAATCAACACCAACAGCAATGTGGTCGAAAGAATTATTTTCTTCATGTACACTCTCCTGAAAATACTTTTTGATATAAAAATAAATATAATCACTACTTCACTGGCTTGACAGCTATATCCTTAACAATGAATTCACTATAGAAATGACAGATATTCTTCTTCCCGCGCCAGGGATTGAAGCGATATCGCGCCTGCCTGGTGCAGGAAGGCGCGATACAAGCGGAAAGCCCGGTCCGCCCGCCGCCGGCGGGCGGAGGCGCCCTGAAAAAATCTTAACGGCCGCTTATCTATTCTCCATGAATTCTTCACATTATATTCTCTTCCTGTACAAAACAACCGCATATATATATACTGGAGTAAACGTGGAGGCAGAGTGTGGACGCACCGAAGATACTTATTATAGAAGACGAAGCAAAAATTCGTAAAGTGCTGCGTGCCTACCTTATACGGGAAGGTTATGCAGTCAGAGAAATCGGTGATGGAGAGGAGGGGCTGAGGATCCTGGAGGCGGAGTCTTTTGACCTGCTGCTGCTCGACCTGATGCTTCCTGGCCTGTCAGGAGAAAAGGTCGCTGCAGCGGTCAGACAGCGAGGCAATACTCCGGTACTGATAGTCAGCGCAAAGAGTGAAGAATGGGAAAGGCTGCGCGGCTTTGATCTGGGTGCGGATGATTACATAATAAAACCGTTCTCTCCCAGAGAGGTTGTAGCCAGAGTAAAAGCGGTCCTGCGCCGCTCTGGCGGCGGACTTCCATCAGATCGAACTGTAATTGATTTCCCGGGATTCTCCATCAACCCGGAAACCAGAGAAGTCATCATCAATGATGATACTGTATCCATGACTGCTACTGAATTTGATCTTCTTTATGCGATGGCCGGAAAACCGGGCCGTGTTTTTCGGAGAACACAGCTGGCGTCCATCGTCCTCGGATATGAGCATGAGGCATACGGCCGGACTATCGATAGCCATATCAAAAATCTCCGGAAAAAACTCGGGAACCTGCACGAGAGTGTACAAACAGTCTATGGAGTGGGCTATAGATTCAGTCCACCGGTAAAACAATAATGCATTTTTTCTGCACCCTTCGCCATCGGCTGGCGCTGTTTTACGGGTTCAGTGCTCTGGCCGTTTTTGGTCTGGTGTTCCTGATCAGATTTTTCATCATCCGCAGCTCCTTTTACAACTATGTAGAAGGGAAGCACACACGGATCGGGAAGCGGTTGACCCATGCCGTCACCACTCTGCTGGAGATGAATGAGCCGGAGGAGTATATCCAGCGGATGTTGCGTGGATGGCTCAGGGGAATGGTCTACTCCATCCATGTGCTGGACAATGGAGGCAACTCGCTCCTTTTCGTCACTCGAAGCAGACGGCATCGAAGTATGGTCCGGCAGCAACGCCGGGATATGCGGGAGAGGATGCCCGGAGCGGTTCCACGCGGCATACTGCCGCCACCTATCTTCCTCTTGCCTCCCCGGAGCAGGCCCCGGTACAAATTGCGCACCATGTACTTCCCCTACACTCTGTCAACAGGAGAAAAGGGCTCCATCCAGATCGCTTTTCATACATGGAAGGGAATGCTCAACACGGTTGAGTCCATCTATATGAAGCGGATGAGTTCTGCTCTGATATTCTCCGCACTCGGGGCTATCCTTTGCTTCAGCCTGCTGGCGTTCCTCTTTGCGCGCAGCATCTCCAGACCGCTGGAACGGATCGCCCATGCGGCGGGCCGGGTCGCTGAAGGCGATCATGATATCAGCCTCAAACCGGAAGGGGTGGAGGAAATCCAGGAGCTGGCGGCGAGCTTCAACAGTATGGCCGCTGCACTTGCTGAAAAAGAGGTCCTGCAGAAGCGGATGACCTCTGATGTGGCGCATGAACTGCGCACTCCACTCACCATCCTCAAAAGCTATCTGGAGGGGATCAGCGAAGGCGTGATGCGGCTGGACAGGGCCACCGCAGAATCTCTGCTGGAGGAGACCAGACGACTGGAACGGATCATCAACGACCTGCGCACTATCTGGGAACTGGAGAAGGCCAATGAAAAACCATCCCTCATTGAGGAGGACCTTGCGCTGCTTCTACAGGACAACGCGCTCCGCATCGAGCAGCTGGCCAGAAAAGCAGGCTCTTCCATAGAAACGGACCTGCCTGGAAGCCTGAAAATGAAACTGGACCCAGAACTGATCATGCGCTCTGTCAACAACCTGCTGGTCAACGCAGTGGGGCATGCGGGTCAGGGGGGGGTGATCACTCTCTCCCTGAGGCAAAAAAACCGGCAGGCTCTTATAGAGATCAGCGACAACGGCCCTGGAATTCCGGAAGAAGACCTTCCACATATCTTCGAGCGGTTCTACAGACCAGACTCTTCCCGCTACAGAGAAACCGGAGGCGCTGGACTGGGGCTGGCGATCGCCAGAGAATCGGTCCGCTCTCTGGGCGGCAGAATCAGCGCACGCAACAACAACGGGAAGGGTTGTATATTCCGGATTGAATTACCGATTTTTTAAAAGGGCTCATTAAACCGGATCACCTCCTCAAGCGGCTTCCTTTTTCTGGGGGGCTCTTGATTTTCGTCAGGATAGCCGAGGGAGATGAGCATCACGACTTTATCTTTTCCTGAAAGATTCAGTGCTCTGGCTGCCCCCTTTGCGCTGAACCAGCCGATATAACAGCTGCCGATCCCCATCTCCCGGGCACGCAACACCAGATGCTCACACGCCATCCCGATATCGAGCAGATAATATTGCGTCCCCTGGAGCGCGGACCCTACTGTATGCACTATAAAGCTCTTCTCTGCCAGAACAACCACAATCATCGGCGCTTTACGAATAAATCGGGTCGGCCGATAGATTCCGCTGCAGCTTTCGCCCACAAGCCTCTGCTTCAGTCCTGGTTCATCCACAACGATAAACCGCCATGGCTGGATGTTCTCCCCGCTCGGCGCCAGATGGGCAGACTCCAGACAGGCTGTGATCTGCTCACGGGTAACCGGTTTGTCCAGATAGCGACGCACACTGTGGCGCGCCTTTACAAGATCGATGAAGTTCTCCACTCACAAACCCCTGTTCTAAAAAATCAGGTATTGAGCTGGAAACTGAACTACCCATTTTTCCATCACAGAATCAATAACCTCGTTAGAGATAGTATACCTGCATTGCGCACTTATTCTCTTTAAATTTTCTTTAAAATTAAAAAAAAGCAGGTTCTACGTTGATATCAGGGCGATGCCGGGTATATATTATTAAAATAGATTAAACAATTCAGGAGAAAAAATTGTGAAAACACTCATAAAAATTTCCGGAATTCTGCTCGCCCTGCTGCTGGTGGGGCCTCTTTTTGCACAGGAGGAAGATGAAGACGCTCCCGCTCCCTGGAGCAGGAGGGGCGCATGGAGTCCGCTGAACAACAGCTTCTCGATCGGTCTTTTCGCAGCGTACCATTTCAAGACAACAGTGGAATTCAACGGTAAAGAAGCGCAAGATCAAGCTCGAGGGCGTGAGCCCAGTGATACTTATTTCGGACTCGGCGTCAGATTCTATCCCTTCCTGGGCGGCAAACTCGGTGTCGGCATCGATATGATGCTCCTGGACAGAGGTGATTTCCAGGAGCAGTGGCTGGCTGACTTAGACGTGCTGCTCCGCTTCTCTCTTATCCCTGAACTGACTGTCAATGGTGGGATCGGCTGGTCCCAGTACCTGACTGTGTACGATTTTGGCACTGATAGTCACACCGAGTGGGGCAAAGTCGGCGTAAATGTAAAAGTTGGCGCAGAGTACTTCCTCACGCGCAACTTCTCGGTCAGTGGAGACTTCAAATGGACCACCTTCAAATATGATTTCTCATATGAAGGAGCATTGGTAGAAAAATTTAAGTTCATTTATTTCACATTTCAGCTTGGCATCCACTACTGGCTGTAATTTTTGTCCCGCCCCTGATAAATAATAAACAAGGGAGGAGAAGTCCCTCGTGCCGGGGGGCTTTTCTATTGCGGAACTTCTTGTGCTGCTCCTTGCCAGGGGCCCTTACAGAAGGCCCCTGATCACCCTCTCCTGCAGCCCCATCGGATGACCACTGTACCGGATCACACCTTGTTTATCAACAAGTACAGTGGCCGGAATCCCCTGCACTCCATACGTTGCGGCAGTCTTCTGATTTTCCGGGCCAAAAATAATCGGGAAGTTGACCCCGGCTTGCTTCATGAATCCGGAGGCAGCAGCCCTGGTCTTATCCAGATTGACCCCGAGCAGCACCAGACCTTTGCCGCGGTACTTCGTATACAGTTCCTTCAGATGGGGCATACTCTCACGGCAGGGGCTGCACCAGGAAGCCCAGAAATCTATCAGCACAACCCTGCCGCGATACTGCTTCAAAGAGACGCTCCTGCCATTGATACGCTGTCCGCTGAAATCCGGTGCAACTGCGCCTGGCATCCTCCCTGCTTGCTGCTGCACATGCATAAAACCGCGGTCTCCGGGCCACCTTTTTAATCCCTGTTCAATCGCTTGCAGCGCGGCCTCACGTTGCCCTGCCTGCACCAGAAGAAAAGCACGGTAACGGGCCAGCTGCTTCAGCTTTTCTCCAGAGAGCGTCTTCAGCCCTCTGTTCAGGGCCGTCATAGCGCTGTTTGTTTTCCCCAGATACAGCTCGACCCGGGCATAGAGAGTGATGATCTTCAGGTTGTCTGGAGCTTTCGCGTACGCTTCCCGGAGCTTCACAGCACCCTCTCTGATTTTCCTCTGTTTCAACAGGCCCTCTGCTTCTTTGACCAGGCCTTCTGCATCTGAGGCAGTGCCGCACCCGATCAGGAGGAGCAGCAAGGATGCTACAAGCATCATGACTATAACTCTGTTCTTCATTTTTTATCCTTTCCCCCATGGTAGGGCTGACTTTCTACAGGGACAATATAATCAGAGCAGGAGCATATAACAGCCGATATATATAATTCCTATAACAAACGGAAAGAATGAACTGAAGCTCTGGAATCTGTATATTTCCCCCTATGAGAAACAGTGTCCCTGTTGAAGAACTGAAGCATATCCTCAATGAGCGTATCCTTTTTCTGGACGGCGCCATGGGCTCCCTTATCCAGGGGTATAACCTGTCTGAAGCCGACTTCCGCGGGGAACGCTTTAAGGACCACAATGTTGACCTGCAGGGCAACAACGATATCCTCTGTCTGACCAGGCCGGACGTGATCAGGGGGATCCACCGCGCCTATCTGGAAGCGGGTGCGGATATCATCGAGACCAACTCCTTCAACGGAACAAGGGTCTCCCAGTCCGACTACAATACCCGGGATGTTGTCCACGAGCTGAACAGAGCGGCTGCGGAACTGGCGCGGCTGGAAGCAGACGCTATGACGGCGAAAACCCCGGACAGGCCGCGCTTTGTGGCCGGGAGCATGGGCCCGACAGGTAAAACCTGCTCTATCTCTCCATATGTCAATGACCCTGGCTTCCGGGCAATCACTTTTGATGATCTGGAAGAGCAGTACTATGAACAGGCTTCTGGCTTGATCGATGGTGGTGCGGATATCATCCTGATCGAAACTGTCTTCGATACCCTCAACTGCAAAGCCGGGATAGCAGCGGTAGAACGACTGATGATGGAACGCGGCATCAGCGTCCCTGTGATGATTTCCGGAACGATCGCAGACGCCAGTGGCCGAACCCTTTCCGGACAGACCGCTGAGGCTTTCCTTTACTCCTGCAGCCATGCGAGCACTCTGGTCAGCCTGGGCCTGAACTGTTCTTCAGGCCCTGACTCCATGCGCCAGTACGTCAAAACAATCGCGGAGCATTCTCCCTTCTATGTCAACAGCCACCCTAACGCCGGGTTACCCGATGAATTCGGCCGGTATGATCTGGGGCCGGAAGCTATGGGGCGGGAAATCCGCGGCTGGGCTGAAGAGGGGCTGATTAACATCGTCGGTGGCTGCTGCGGCACCACTCCGGCACATATCAAGGCTATCCATGATGCGCTCACAGGTATGGCGCCACGCACACCGCCACAGCTGGAGCCATGGTGTCGCCTGTCCGGTCTGGAGCCGCTGATATTGCGCCCTGACCTGCACTTTATCAACATCGGAGAAAGAAGCAATGTGGCCGGTTCCCGAAAATTCCTTCGTCTGATTAAAGAGGAGAATTTTGAAGAGGCGCTCTCTGTGGCCCGGGAACAGGTGGAGAACGGTGCCAGCATCATCGACATTAATATGGACGATGGTATGCTGGACGGTGCTGTTTCTATGAGGAACTTCCTCAACCTTATCGGTTCAGAGCCGGATATCTGTCGGGTGCCGGTGATGGTGGACTCTTCCAGATGGGAAATTCTGGAGACAGGACTCAAATGTCTGCAGGGCAAAGGGGTGGTCAACTCCCTCAGCCTTAAGGAAGGAGAAGAGACCTTCCTGAAAAAAGCCCGGCTGGTCAAACGCTATGGAGCTGCTGTCCTTGTGATGGCCTTTGATGAGGAGGGGCAGGCGGTCACCAGGGAGAGACGACTGGCTGTCTGTCGCCGTGCCCACAGACTGCTGACCGAAGAGGCCGGCTTCCAGTCTCAGGATATCATTTTTGATCCTAACATCCTCACCATTGCCACAGGAATGGAGGAGCACGACGACTACGCCCGCGACTTCATTGAATCTGTCGCGCAGATCAAAAGCGAGATGCCGCTTGTGCATGTCTCTGGAGGGGTGAGCAATGTTTCCTTCTCCTTCCGGGGCAATAATCCGATGCGCGAGGCGATTCACTCGGTCTTCCTCTACCACGCGGTCAGAGCCGGCATGGATATGGGGATTGTCAATCCGTCCCGGCTGGCCATCTACGATGATATTCCGGAAGATATCTGCAAAAGCATCGAGGATGCGCTGCTCAACCGGATAGACAACCCGACTGAAGTGCTGCTGGAGATTGCAGCCTCCATCCAGAGACAGGAGAAAAGATCCAGCCAGGACCTGTCCTGGAGAGAGCAATCGGTTAGAGAACGGCTGACCCACGCACTGGTTAAAGGAATCACAGACTATCTTGATGAAGATCTGGAAGAGGCCCGGAAAATCCTCCCCTCCCCGCTCTCCTTGATTGAGGGCCCGTTGATGGACGGGATGAATATGGTCGGTGGTCTCTTCGGGGCAGGCAAGATGTTTCTCCCCCAGGTGGTCAAGAGCGCCAGGGTGATGAAAAAGGCTGTCGCCTTCCTGATGCCCTTCATTGAGGCGGACAAATCTGAAGAGAGCAGCAGCGCGGGCCGGGTACTGCTGGCCACTGTCAAAGGAGATGTACACGATATCGGTAAGAACATCGTGGGAATCGTCCTCCAGTGCAATAACTTCGAAGTAGTGGACCTTGGGGTTATGGTACCTGCGGACACCATCCTCGATGAAGCCGAGAAATGCGGGGCAGACATCATCGGCCTCTCCGGTCTGATTACCCCCTCTCTGGAGGAAATGACAGGAGTCGCGAAAGAGATGGAAAAGCGCGGCCTGCGGATTCCGCTGATGGTGGGCGGAGCCACAACCTCCCCCATGCATACTGCTGTCAAAATTGCGCCTGAATATCAATCCCCGGTGGTGCATGTGAAGGACGCCTCCCTGAGCGTGGGCGTGAGCAGCTCCCTGCTCAATGAAAAGGTCGCTGTCCGCTTCACAGCCAGGCTCAACGACGAACAGGAAAGCTTGCGCGATCGGCATGACAACCGCAGGCTGCCATTGGTATCCCTGGAAGAGGCGCGCGCAGCCAGTCTCAAAATCGACTGGAAAAATTACACTGCGCCTGTTCCGAGAACAGCGGGCAGGACAGTACTGACGGATATCCCGCTGGAGGAACTGGCCCCGTATATAAACTGGAGCCCCTTTTTCTGGAGCTGGGAGCTTCGCGGCAACTACAGAGAGCTTCTGGTGGATCCTCAGAAGGGAACACACGCGCGGGCGCTCTTTGAAGATGCGAAAACATTGCTCGACGATATCGTTACCAGTAAACGGCTTAAAACAGCGGCTGTCTTCGGTATTTATCCGGCGGCCTCCAGGGGGGACGACACTGTGCTCTACAGCAATGAGCACCGGAATGAGGAGATCGCTGTCTTCCGCAACCTGCGCCAGCAGCTGGCAAAGACCTCCTGGTTGGAAAAACTCTGCCTGGCTGACTTTGTCGCTCCGGAAGGGTCAGGTGGCAACTGTTATGCCGGTGCGTTTGCGCTCACTGCCGGAATAGGCCTGCAGGCAGCGGTCACCACCTATCGCGCTAACAGGGACGACTACAATGCCATTATGTTCGAACTGCTCGCAGACCGGCTGGCAGAAGCGCTTGCCGAATACCTGCATGAGAAAATCAGAAAAGAGTACTGGGGCTATGCAGCCGAAGAATCCCTTGCTGCGGAAGCACTCTTCAAAGAGGACTACCGCGGCATCCGCCCGGCCCCCGGCTATCCAGCCTGCCCGGACCATGCAGAAAAGGAGACGATCTTCCGGCTCCTGAACGCAGAAGAGGCAACAGGAATCAGGCTGACCGAGAACTTTGCCATGACTCCAGTCTCTTCCATTTCCGGTTATCTATACGCTCACCCCGACTCCCGCTATTTTGCCATTGGAAAAATTGGCGACGATCAACTGCATGACTATGCCGGCCGGCGTGGCTGGGATCTGCAAACAGCGAAAAAGCGACTCGCTCCGCTTCTGTAAAAGTAAGTACTTCCATTTTTTCAGAAAACCTGGAACAATTTTTGCCAAATTTTCAGTACTGGATTGCATTCAGGAGTTAATCGATATCTTTAAGGAAAATGACAACTCGGTACCGCCGGGACCGGGATAACGACGGCGGCTACGACACCTCCTGGTCCAGCAGCACAACAGCCAGCAAACAGTACACCAGCACAAGTATCGCCTTGGCGGACAGGAGTGGTATGCGGCTCTGGTGTATGATCTCCCCTGGACGATTCGTGG
>Ga0209785_1000081_pt1 | contig 46097 bp, 41 predicted proteins | sample WorMetG1BERMUDA2_FD_187403 | JGI IMG/M metagenome (GOLD analysis project Ga0209785, IMG submission 187403) | Marine gutless worms symbiont microbial communities from Max Planck institute for Marine Microbiology, Germany - Inanidrilus... ...
TGTTCTCGTCGACCCAATCCTCAAGGCACTCCGGAAACAGCGTCGCTTGGTCCCGTGCCACCCCTTCTACAAAACGCTTCATCCGATCCCCCGCAAAGACTGCACGGGAATCCTAAACGTATTCGCTTTTCCCACAGCCAGGGTGACGAGCGGCATGTCTTCGCGGGGCCTTCGACAGACCGCACTACGAAGAACAGCGGACGAATTGCCCTTCGAAGAAAGCCTCCACTCGTCCACTCACTTGCAGGACTTCTGTCCCGGGATTACCCTTTTCTTTGCCAGACGGCCGGATGGCCGCCTTCGCCGTTCGCGCGGCGGGGGAGGAAAGTCCGGGCTCCACGGGAACACGGTGCCGGGTAACGCCTGGCGGGGGCGACCCCAGGGAAAGTGCCACAGAAAGCAAACCGCCTTCCGGCGCTTCGGCAATGGACGGCAAGGGTGAAAGGGTGCGGTAAGAGCGCACCGCGCCCCCGGAGACGGGGGTGGCAGGGTAAACCCCACCGGGAGCAAGACCGAGTAGGGATGGCACGCCGGCCCGCTCCTCGCGGGGTGGCCGGCAGGCGGGTTCCCGCGCCGCCGTCCGGGTAGGTCGCGCGAGGCGTCCGGTAACGGGCGTCCCAGATGAATGGCCATCGCCCGCCGAAACCGTTGTTATGGGGAACGGCCGGTGGGTACAGAACCCGGCTTACAGGCCGTCTGGCACCCACCAACTCCGCTTTTCTTGGCATCGAACGCCAACCGTCCTCGGCGAGATCACGGATCCTCCGCTTTGGACGCATCAATCCAAGCGCCAGAAAAAGAACATAGACGGAACATAAATTCGCCTCAATGTCCGGCTTGACTGCCGGGACGCGGGGAGACGGGCGGTAACGAATTCTTTCCGGCGGCTCTATAAAACCCGTCGACGAACATTTCGAATGACTTTGCGGGCGCTTTGTTGCGCTGCAGAAAGACTTTCTTAACCCGCGAAAGACCAAAGTATCCCATTGACGCCCATCATACCCCATGATATCCCAAATTTGACCAGCGCGGGTCGATGGGATGCAGGGATCGTCCTTGGTGCTCTGTCCGGGATCGGGGGCAGGGCATCGGGGTTTGCCGGGGGCCGAAATGGCTTTGTTGGTCGGGAGGCACGTCAACAAGATCGACCGGAAGGGCCGGGTGTCGGTGCCCAAGCCGTTCCGCGACGCGCTCGCGGCCGCCGGGTCGGAGTTCGCGGGCCTCTACGCCTATCCGCTGTTCAAGGTGCCGGCGATCGAGGTTTGCGGCGAGGACTTCATGACCCGCCTCGCCGAGAGCCTCGACGACCTCGACATGTTCTCCGACGACCAGGACGACCTCGCGTCCGTGCTGCTCGAAAGCGCCCATCCGCTGCCCTTCGATCCCGAGGGCCGCGTCGTGCTGCCGGGCGACCTCCTCGACCACGCGGGGCTCGAAGGCCAGGCCTTCTTCGTCGGCCGCGGCGCCCGCTTCCAGATCTGGAACCCCGACACCTACCAGGCCAATCGCGGCCAGGCCTTCGAACGCGCCCGCTCGCGGGGCGCCACCCTGCGCCTCCGGCCCCGCGAGGACGACACCTGATGGCCGCACCCCGCACCGAAGATCAAGCGCACACGCCGGTGATGGTGGCCGAGGTGGTCGATGCCCTCGCGCCGCGGGCCGGTGCCGTCTACGTGGACGCCACGTTCGGTGCCGGCGGCTACGCCCGTGCGCTCCTTGATGCGGCCCCGTGCACGGTCATTGGCGTCGACCGCGATCCCGTCGCGGTTGCCGGCGGCGAAGCCCTTTGCCGCGCCTATGCCGGCAGGCTGAGGCTGGTCCGTGGCCGCTTCGGCGACCTGGTCGGGCTGCTCGCCGGTGTCGAGATCGACGCCGTCGACGGCGTCGCCTTCGATCTCGGCGTCTCGTCCATGCAGCTCGACGTCGCGGCGCGGGGCTTCTCGTTCCGTGCCGACGGCCCGCTCGACATGCGCATGGGCGACGACGTTGCCGAGACCGCCGCCGACGTTGTCAACACCGTTGCCGAAGCGGATCTCGCCCGGCTGATCCGCACCCTCGGCGAGGATCGCGCCGCCCGCCGCATCGCCCGCGCCGTCGTCGAAGCCCGCGCCGATAGCCCGATCACCACCACGTCGCAGCTCGCCGGCATCGTCCGCGCCGTTGTCCCCGGCGCCCGCGACGGCATCGATCCCGCGACCCGCACCTTCCAGGCGCTCCGCATCCACGTCAATGACGAGCTCGGCGAATTGGACCGCGGCCTCGAAGCCGCCGAACGGGTGCTGCGGCCCGGCGGACGCCTTTGTGTCGTCGCCTTCCATTCCCTCGAGGACCGCAAGGTGAAGGCGTTCCTGCGTGCCCGGTCCGGCACCGCACCTCGGCCGTTGCGCCACCAGCCCGACGTGTCGAGCGAGGCGTCCCCGCCCAGCTTCCACCTTTTGCGCCGCGGCGCCCTGAAGCCCACCGCGGCCGAAGTCGCCGCCAACCCGCGCGCCCGATCCGCCCGGCTGCGGGCCGCCGAACGCACCACCGCCCCGCCCTGGCCCGGCGGCGAAAGCCGGAGGGCCGCGTGATGGGCTGCGCCAACCTCCTCAAGCACACGACGGTGCTCTGCCTGGTCCTCGCCGTCGGCCTGGCACTGGTGCTGTTCTTCGTCAAGTACGAGGTCCAGTCCCTGGAACGCGAACTCGCCGAGCTCAATCGGACCCTCGCCGAGGACCGCAAAGCCGTCCACGTGCTGAGGGCCGAGTGGAGCCATCTGACCGATCCCGACCGGCTTCGCCGCCTCACCCAGCGCCACCTGGAGATCCGGCCGGTGGAGCCGGGCCAGCTCGGCACCGCCGCCGACATCGACATCCTGCCTCCGCGCCGGCAGAAGCTCGACGCGGACCAGACACCTCCCATCCCAAACCCCAACGAGGTCAAGAGATGAGCCAGAACGGCATCCATCCGACGACCGGCAACGGCCGTACGCCGGCCCCTCCGGTCAAGCTCGACGGCGTCCATCACCGGGCGCTGGAAACGGCCCGCAACCGGGTCCTCGTCTCCGGCATCGTGTTCGCCGTGGCGTTCATGCTCATCGCCGCGCGGCTGGTCGAGCTCTCCGTCTTCGGGCCGGCGAGCGATCCCGGCTATGTCGCCCTCTCCGCGCCCGACCGTACCCCCAACCGGGGCGACATTCTCGACCGCAACGGCGTGCTGCTGGCCACCAGCCTGCCGACGGCGTCGCTCTATGTCGATCCGAGCGAGGTCCTCGATCCGGAGGACGCCGCCCGCCGCCTGACTGGCGTGCTCCCGGAGCTCGATGCTCAACGCGTCCTCGCCAAGCTGACCGCGCGGTCACGGTTCGAGTGGCTGCACCGCAACCTCACGCCGACCGAGCAGTACGCCGTCAATGAGCTCGGCATCCCCGGCTTCGGCTTCGTCCACGAACAGCGCCGGCTGTATCCGCACGGGCGCGCCGCGGCGCACGTCCTCGGCTTCACCGATATCGACGGTCGGGGCATCGCCGGGGTCGAGCGCAGCTTCGACGAAACGCTGACCGCCGGCGAGGACCTGCGCTTGGCCATCGACATCCGGGTCCAGGACCTCCTGCGCGAGGAACTGGCCGCCGCCGTCACGGAATTCCAGGCCATCGGGGCTGCCGGTGTGGTCGCCGACGTGCGCACCGGAGAAGTCCTGGCAATGGTTTCGCTGCCCGATTTCGATGCCAATGCGCCGGCCTCGGCGCCGTCGGACGCGCGATTCAACCGCGCAGCCATGGGCGTCTACGAAATGGGTTCGACGTTCAAGCTGTTCACCGCGGCGATGGCCGTCGACAGCGGTACGGCGACGCTGGAGGACCGCTACGACGCGCGCCAGCCGTTGAGGGTCGCCCGCTACACCATCCGCGACCACCGTCCCGAGGCCCGCTGGCTGACAGTCCCCGAGGTGGTCATCCACTCGTCCAATATCGGTGCCGCGAAGATTGCACTGGATGTCGGTGGCGAAACCCAGCGCGACTACCTCGGCCGGCTCGGCCTGCTGACGCCGGCGGCGATCGAACTGCCCGAGGTGGGCTCGCCCCTGGTTCCGCAGCGCTGGCGCGAGGTCACGACGATGACCGTGGCCTTCGGCCATGGCGTCGCAGTGAGCCCGGTGCAGCTCACCCAGGCGGTGGCGGCGGTCGCTGGTGGCGGCATCCTGCGTCCAGCGACACTGCTGACGGCTCCGGCCACGGGCGCGCCGGGCGAGCGGGTGCTGAGCGCCGAGTCATCCGAGGCCGTGCGCACGCTCATGCGTCTGGTCGTCCGCCGCGGCACCGGCCGAAAGGCCGAGGTCCCCGGATATCGCGTCGGCGGCAAGACCGGCACCGCCGAGAAACTGGTCGACGGCCGCTACCGCGATGGCGTCGTCGTCGCGTCCTTCGTCGGCGCCTTTCCCATCGACGATCCGCGCTATGTGGTGCTCGCGGTCTTCGACGAACCCAAGGGCACCGCCGAGACCCTCCATCACGCCACCGGCGGCTGGATCGCTGCGCCCGTCGTCGGCCGGGTGGTGCGGCAGATGGCGCCGCTGATGGGTCTCGCACCGACGGGGATCGACCGCAATGACGGTCCCGTTCGACGGCCGATCGAGCGGCGGAGCAAGCCCTTCTTCATCGCCGTCAAGGAAGCCATCGCTGACGCTCGGGGGAGGCGCCTTGCGTCTTATTGACCTGTTGGAAGGACTGCCGGAACCCGTGATCCCGAATGCCGATGCTGCCGGAACGACCATTGCCGGGCTCACCTGCGACTCGCGCCAGGTGCGGCCCGGTTTCCTGTTTGCTGCGCTCCCCGGCAGCCGGGTAGACGGCCGCGCGTACATCGCCGACGCCGTCGGCCACGGCGCCGCCGCCGTGCTCGCGCCGCCCGGAACGGATGCCCCGGCGGCCGGGGGCGGGGCGGCCCGCGAAGCCGTACCGCTGATCACCGACGAAAATCCGCGCCGCCGCTTCGCCCTGATGGCGGCGCGCTTCTACGGACGCCAGCCGGATACCGTCGCCGCCGTCACCGGCACCAACGGCAAGACTTCGGTCGTCTATTTCCTGCGCCAGATCTGGACGCACCTCGGGCAGTCCGCCGCCAGTCTCGGCACCCTCGGCGTTGCCGCGCCCGGCATCGATCGGCCCGGAAGCCTGACCGCCCCGGACCCGGTTGCCCTGCACGCGGTTCTTGCCGAGCTCGCCGATGCCGGCGTGACCCGCCTGGCGATGGAAGCCTCCAGCCACGGGCTCGACCAGTTCCGCCTCGACGGCGTGCGCATCGCCGCAGGCGCCTTCACCAACCTGACCCGCGACCACCTCGACTATCACGGTTTCCTGCAAAGCTACCGGGCCGCCAAGGCGCGGCTGTTTTCCGATCTCGTCACCGACGATGGCGTTGCCGTGATCAACGCCGATTCGGACGCGTCGGGCGAAATGGCCGCTGTGGCCTATGCCCGCGGGCTCGATGTTCTGACGTACGGCGCCTCCGGTTCGGACGTTCGCGTCGACCGCCTTCAACCGACCGCCGAAGGACAACGGATCTCCGTCACCGTCGGCGATCTCGGCGCCGATCTGACTTTGCCGTTGGTCGGCGGCTTCCAGGCGTCCAATGCTCTATGCGCGGCTGCCCTTGCCATCGCCACCGGTGAGGCCGTAGAGGACGCGCTCGCCGCTCTGGAGACCTTGCAGAGCGTACCGGGGCGTGTCGAACGGGCGGCGACGCGCGCCAACGGCGCCGCCGTCTACGTCGACTATGCCCATACCCCCGATGCCCTCGCCGCCGTCTTGAAGGCGCTGCGCCCCCACGGCAGCGGGCGGCTTGGTGTGGTGTTTGGCTGCGGCGGCGACCGCGATGCCGGCAAGCGCCCCGAGATGGGCCGTATCGCCGCCAACCTTGCCGACGCGGTCATCGTCACCGACGACAACCCTCGCACCGAGAACGCCGCCACCATCCGCCGCGACATCCTCGCTGCCTGCCCGGACGCCACCGAAATCGCCGACCGCGCCGAAGCCATTGCTGCTGCTGTCAGGGGGCTCGGGTCGGGCGACGTGCTCGTCGTCGCCGGCAAGGGACACGAGCAGGGCCAGATCGTCGGAACCGAGGTGCGGCCGTTCGACGACGCCGAACAGGTGCGCGCCGCGGTCCGGGAGTCCGACGCATGATGTCGTCCGCGGCACCGCTTTGGACTGGCGAGGACGCCGAGACCGCCACTGGCGGCCGGTGCACAGTGCCGTGGCGGGCGACTGGAGTCTCCATCGATACCCGGACGCTCGCGCCCGGCGACCTGTTCGTCGCCATCTCCGGCCCCAATCACGACGGCCACGACTTCGTCGCGCGGGCGTTCGATGCCGGCGCCTCAGCGGCGGTAGTGTCGCGGGTTCCCGATGGAGTCGGAGCGGAGGCGCCGCTGCTGGTCGTCAACGACACCCTGCGCGCCCTCGAAGACCTCGGCCGGTTCGCCCGGCGGCGGACGGCCGCGCGGATCATCGCCATCACCGGCAGCGTCGGCAAGACAGGCACCAAGGAGGCGTTGCGCACCGCGCTCGCGGGCCAGACTACCGTGTTCGCCAACGAAGGCAGCCTGAACAACCACTGGGGCTTGCCGCTGAGCCTCGCCCGCACGCCCCGCGACGCCGCCTACGCGGTTGTCGAGATGGGCATGAACCATCCGGGCGAGATCACGCCGCTCAGCCAAATGGCGCGGCCCCATGTCGCCGTGGTGACGACGGTCGAGCGGGTCCACGCCGCCTATTTCGACTCGGTCGAAGGCATCGCCGACGCCAAGGCCGAAATCTTCGCTGGCGTCGAGCCCGGCGGTGCCGCCGTGCTCAACCGCGACAACCCGCACTATATGCGCCTGGCGGCCCGTGCTGGAGCCGCCGGAATCGATCACGTCGTCTCATTCGGCTGGCACGATGACGCCGGCGTCCGCCTGCTCCTCTCTGCGCCCGATGGCGTCGGATCGCACATTCGAGTGCGTATCGGCGGCGAGACCGTCGACTGCCGAGTGCCGGTGCCTGGGACGCACTGGGTTGCGAACAGCCTTTGTGTCCTTGCCGCCGCCGCCGCTGCCGGTGCCGACGTTGCCCGCGCGGCGAAAGCACTGGCCGACTATACGCTGCCCAAGGGCCGTGGACGCGTCCACCGCGTGGTCCTCGCCGACGGCGGTTTCGATCTCATCGACGACAGCTACAACGCGAGCCCGGTGTCCATGGCCGCCGCCTTCGAGGTCCTCGGCCTCGCCCGCCCAAATACTGGCGGCCGGCGGATCGCAGTGCTCGGCGACATGCTGGAGCTGGGAGAAGACGCGCCGGCGCTGCATGCCGCCCTTGTCGAGCCGTTGATGGCCCACGGCATCGACCTCGTGTTCACCGCGGGTCCCTCGATGGCGCACCTGTTCGACGCCCTGCCGTCGGCGATGCGCGGCGGGCACGCCAGTGGCTCGGCGACCCTGGTGCCGCTCGTCTCCGCCGCTGTGCGGGCTGGCGACGTGGTCACGGTCAAGGGTTCGGCGGGCAGCCGCATGGGGCTCGTCGTCGAGGCGCTGCTGGCGCTTGCTGACGGTGGAGACGTCCCGGCTCCCCGCGCAGTCAATGGGGACTAGGGGTCGGGCATGCTGTTCAACCTCCTGTTCCCGCTGGCCGATCAGTTCGCCGTCCTCAATGTCTTCCGGTACCTGACGTTCCGAACCGGCGGCGCGGTCATCACCGCGCTGATCGTCAGCTTCCTGATCGCGCCGACGCTGATCCGCATGCTGCGGTCGTATCAGAACGGCGGCCAGCCCATCCGCGACGACGGACCCGAAACCCATCTGTTGAGCAAGAAGGGCACGCCGACCATGGGCGGGTTCCTGATCCTGCTCGCGGTGAGCGTCTCGACGTTGTTGTGGGCGGATCTGACAAATGGCTTTGTCTGGGTCGCGTTGGCGGTCACCGTCGGTTACGGCGCCATCGGGTTTCTCGACGATTTCCGCAAGGTCACGCGCCGCGACTTCCGCGGCCTTCCCGGGCGGATCAAGCTCGCCCTGCAGGTGGTCGTCGCCATCGCCGCGGCGATCTGGATTACCGAGCTGACGCCGGCGCCATTGCAGGACACCTTGGCGGTGCCGTTCTTCAAGAACGTCCTGCTGAACCTGGGTTGGGCGTTCGTCATTCTCGCCGTGCTTGTCGTCGTCGGCTCGTCCAATGCCGTCAACCTCACCGACGGCCTCGATGGCTTGGCCATCGTGCCGGTGATGATCGCCTCGGGCGTGTTCGCCCTGATCGCCTACCTCGTCGGCAACTCGGTGTTCTCCAACTACCTGCAGCTGCACTACGTCCCGGGCAGCGGCGAACTGGCCGTTTTCCTCGGCGCGCTCGTCGGCAGCGGCCTCGGGTTCCTTTGGTACAACGCGCCGCCAGCACGCGTGTTCATGGGCGACACCGGGTCTCTTTCTCTTGGCGGGGCGCTCGGAACCACCAGCGTCATCACCAAGCACGAGCTGGTGCTGGCCATCGTCGGCGGCCTGTTCGTCGTCGAGACGGCCTCGGTCATCGTCCAGGTCGTCTCGTTCAAGCTGACCGGGCGGCGGGTATTCCGCATGGCGCCTCTCCACCACCACTTCGAAAAGAAGGGGTGGGCGGAGCCGACCATCGTTATCCGTTTCTGGATCATCGCCTCGATCCTGGCCTTGGCCGGGCTCTCGACCCTGAAGCTCAGGTGAGGGGGCGGCGATGATCAATAGTGCGGCACTCTCCAACACACCAGTCGCGGTCCTCGGCCTCGGCCGGTCGGGCATGGCCACGGCCCGCGCCCTGCTCGACAGCCGCATCCTCGTGTGGGGCTGGGACGACGATGCCAAGGCCCGCGCCACGGCCGGCCGAGCCGGCATCCCGCTCGTCGATCTCTATCTCTGCGACATGCGCCAGCCGACGATGCTGGTTCTCAGCCCCGGCATTCCCCACACGCATCCAAAGCCCCATCCGGTGGTCGAGCGGGCCCGCGATGCCGGCTGCGAGATCGTCGGCGATGTTGATCTGCTGATCCGCGCCCAGCCGGAGGCGACCTACGTCGCCGTGACGGGGACGAACGGCAAGTCGACGACGACCGCGCTGATCGGACATGTACTTGGCGCCGCGCGTCGCGATGTGGCTGTCGGCGCGAATATCGGTGTGCCGGCGCTGGAACTCGCGGCGCTCGGTGCGGGCGGCATCTACGCACTGGAGATGTCGTCCTATCAGCTCGAGCTCACACCGTCGCTGTCGCCCGACGTTGCCGTCCTACTCAACATCAGTCCCGATCATCTTGACCGCCATGGAGGCCTCGACGGCTACGTCGCCGCCAAGCGCCTGATCTTCAAGCGCCAACGGCCCGGATCGACGGCGGTTGTCGGTGTCGACGACGCGCTGTCGCGGGAGATCTGCTACGGCCTTCGATCGGCCAACGTCGCCCGCGTCGTTCCCGTGTCTGGACGCGATCCCGTTGGCGGCGGGGTCTATGTCGCGAATGGCACGCTGCGGGACGACACCGACGGCTCCAACGTCGCTGTCCTCGATATGGCCGACGCGGCCGCCCTTCCTGGCGAACACAACGCCCAGAACGCGGCGGCAGCTTTCGCCGCCGCCCGCGCCCTCGGCATTAAATCGGACATCATCGTCGACGCCATCCGGGCCTTTCCAGGACTTGCACACCGCCAGGAGCGGATCGCTGTCGTCAATGGCGTCGCATACATCAACGACAGCAAGGCGACCAACGCCGATGCCGCGGCGCGGGCGCTGGCCTGCTACGACTCGGTCTATTGGATCGCCGGTGGGCAGCCCAAGGACGGCGGGCTCGACGCCGTTGCGCCCTGGCTCGATCGCGTCCGTCACGCCTTCCTGATCGGCGACGCCGCGGAGGCCTTCGCCGAAAACCTTGAAGGCCGCGTGCCCGTCACCCGTTCCGGTACGCTGGATGCAGCCGTGGCCGCAGCCCGTGCCCACGCCGAATCCGAACGCGCTGAAGCGCCCGTGGTGCTGCTGTCGCCGGCCTGCGCGTCGTTCGACCAGTTCCGCGATTTCGAGGACCGCGGCGATGCCTTCCGCGCCCTGGTGGAGGCGATGGCATGAGTTCCTTCGCCCGCACCGATACGAGCCTGCTGGGGCGCTGGTGGTGGACGGTCGATCGCTGGACCCTGGCCACGGTGCTGATGATCGCCGGCATCGGCATGGTGCTGACCCTCGCAGCCTCACCCGCCGTTGCCGAGCGCATCGGCCTCGACGCCTTTCACTTCGCCCGCCGGCAGTTCGTCTACCTGCCGCTCGCGGTGGCGGTGATGCTCGCCACCTCGTTGCTGTCGCCGAAGGGCGTACGGCGTGCGGCGGTCGTCGGATTCGCCGTCGCCCTGGTGTTGACCGCGTTGACGCCGCTGGTCGGCGCCGAGATCAAGGGAGCGACCCGCTGGATCCGCGTCGGTGGTCTGTCGGTGCAGCCGTCCGAGTTCCTCAAGCCCGCTTTTGTCGTGGTCGCTGCATGGCTGTTCGCGGCGCGGCGCCTCGACGAGCGCTTCCCTGGAAACGTTTTGGCGACGGCCTTGGCGGCGCTGGTCGCCGGGTTGCTGCTATTGCAGCCCGATGTCGGCATGACGCTGCTCGTGGGTGCCGTGTGGGCAGTGCAGTTCTTCCTCGCCGGCCTGCCGCTGGTGTTGGTGATGGCGCTCGGCTTCGTGTTCATCGGCGTCGGCTTCGGCGCCTACTTCACCTTCGATCACGTGCAGAGCCGTGTGGACCGGTTCCTCGATCCCTCGGCCGATGGCGGCTTCCAAGTCGCCCGTGCCCTCGAGGCATTCCGCAACGGCGGGCTGTTCGGCCGCGGCCCGGGCGAGGGGCGGGTCAAGGAGGTGCTCCCCGACACCCACGCCGACTTCATCCTCGCCGTCGCCGGCGAAGAGTTCGGCCTCGTCGTCTGCCTGGTGCTGGTGGCGCTGTTCGGGTTCGTCGTGCTGCGGGGGTTCGCCCGGGCTTTGCGCGACGAGGATCTGTTTGTCGTCCTCGCCGCTGGCGGTCTGCTGGCGCTGTTCGGCTTCCAGGCGCTGATCAACATGGCCTCCAGCCTGCACCTGATGCCGCCCAAGGGCATGACGCTGCCGTTCATCTCCTACGGCGGCTCGTCGACGCTGGCGCTGGCCTGGACCATGGGCATGGTGCTGGCGTTGACCCGCGAGCGCCCCGACGGACGGAGGGCGCCATGACCGGGACCCCGCCGCTCGTCGTCCTCGCCGCCGGTGGCACCGGCGGTCACGTGTTCCCGACCGAGGCACTGGCCGCAGAACTGCTCACGCGGGGCTGCCGGCTGGCGCTGGTGACCGACCGCCGCGGCGACGACCTCGGCGGCACGCTGGCCGGCGTCGAGACCCACCGTATTCAGGCCAGCGGCCTCGCCGGAAAGGGGCTGGCAGCGCGCATGCGCGGCGGCGTCAAACTCAGCCTCGGCACGCTGCAGGCACAGCGGTTGCTGGCGCGTCTGGCCCCCCGAGTGGTGATCGGCTTTGGCGGCTATGCGTCGGTGCCGACAATGATGGCGGCGACGCTGGGCGGCTACCGCACCGCGCTCCACGAACAGAACGCCGTTCTTGGGCGGGCCAACCGACTGCTGGCGCGACGGGTCGGGCACATTGCCACCTCCTTCGACATCTCCGAGGGAATCCCCCCCGAAGCCGCCAGCCGTGTCGTCCACACCGGCATGCCGGTGCGGGCCGATTTCACCGCCGCGCGGACGCGGCCCTATCCGTCATTGGATGAAAGCGGCCCGGTCAACATTCTCGTGCTCGGCGGCAGCCAGGGTGCGCGGGCCTTCTCGGAGGTTATCCCGGAGACCATGGCACGGTTGTCGGTGTCGCTCCGCCGACGGCTCTCGATCGCCCAGCAATGCCGGCCCGAGGATCTCGACGGCGCCCGGAGCGTCTACGACCGCGCCGAAATCGTTGCCGATCTGGCGCCGTTTTTCGATGACGTGCCTTCGAGGATGGCCGAGGCGCACCTGCTCATCGCCCGCGCCGGCGCCTCCACCGTTGCCGAACTGACCGCCGTCGGCCGCCCGGCGATCCTGGTGCCGTACCCGTTCGCCATCGACGACCACCAAAGCGCCAATGCCCACGCCGTTGACGAGGCCGGCGCCGGCTGGCTCATGCCCCAGGACGCGTTTACCGCCGAAACCCTGGCGGCGCGGCTGGAGGCGTTGTTCGCCCTTCCTGCGACCCTCGAAAGGGCGGCAGCCTGCGCCAGCGACGCCGGACGTCCGGAAGCGGCCTCCCGCCTCGCCGACATGGTGTTCGAGCTCATCGGCTCGAACGGTGGCGGAGACGCTGAGGGGAGGCGCGCGGCATGAGGGCGCTTCCGCTCAGCATCGGCACCATCCATTTCGTCGGCATCGGCGGCATCGGCATGAGCGGTATTGCCGAGGTTCTGCACACGCTCGGCTACTCGGTGCAGGGCAGCGATCTTGGCGACAACGCCAACACCCGCCGGCTCCGCGATCTCGGCATCGCCGTCGCCACGGGCCACGACGCCGACAACCTCGGCGAGGCGCAGGTCGTCGTCGTTTCGTCGGCGGTCAAACCGGATAATCCCGAGGTCATGGCGGCGCGCAGCCGCCTGTTGCCGGTGGTCCGCCGCGCCGAAATGCTCGGCGAACTGATGCGCCTGAAATGGTCGATTGCCGTCGGCGGCACCCACGGCAAGACCACGACCACCTCGCTGATCGCCGCGCTGCTCGACGGCGCCGGCATGGATCCGACGGTGATCAACGGCGGCATCATCAATGCCTGGGGGTCCAACGCGCGGCTGGGCGGCGGCGAGTGGCTGGTCGCCGAAGCCGACGAGTCAGACGGCACCTTCCTCAAGCTGCCGGCGACCATCGCCGTGGTGACCAACATCGATCCCGAGCACCTGGACCACTATGGCACCTTCGACGCGCTGCGCGACGCCTTCGCCGCGTTCGTCGCCAACATCCCGTTCTACGGCTTCGCCGCGTTGTGCATCGACCACCCCGAGGTTCAGGCGCTGATCCCGCGGGTCTCGGACCGCCGCGTGGTGACCTACGGCCTCAGCCCCCAAGCCGACGTCCGCGCCGTCGGCATCGCTGGCGGCGCCGACGGCACCCGCTTCGACGCGGTGATCACCGACCGCAAGTCTGGGGAACAACACACCCTCGACTCCCTGCAAATGCCGATGTTCGGCAATCACAACGTCCAGAACGCGCTTGCCGCCGTCGCCATCGCCTCGGAGATGGAGGTTGACGAGGCCGCCGTGCGCCGCGCACTGGCCGAGTTCGAAGGGGTCAACCGCCGCTTCACCCGGACCGGTGAAGTCGACGGCATCACCGTCATCGACGACTACGGCCACCATCCGGTGGAAATCGCCGCCGTCCTCGAAGCGGCGCGGACCGTCACCCGAGGGCAGGTCATCGCCGTCGTCCAGCCGCACCGCTACACCCGGCTGCGCGACCTGTTCGAAGACTTCTGCTCTTGCTTCAACGACGCCGATGCGGTCGTCGTCGCCGACGTCTATCCGGCCGGAGAAGACCTCATCCCCGGCGTCGACCGCGGGGCGCTGATCGATGGCCTGCGGGCCCGCGGCCATCGTCTGGTGATGCCGTTGCCCGACCCTGCGGACCTCGCCGAGATCGTCAACGATCTCGCTCGCCCCGGCGACGTGGTCGTCTGCCTGGGTGCGGGCACGGTAACCCGTTGGGCCCACGACCTCTCGGAAGGTTTGCGGCGCATCCGCTACGGCGGTACGGAGGCCTCGGCATGATCGCGGCGCGGCGGAGGACCGAGGCGCTGATCGACCGCCTGCCGGTGGTGCGGGGACGCTATTCCGTCGATGCGCCGCTGGGGCGGGCGACTTGGTTCCGGGTCGGCGGTTCGGCCGAGGTGCTGTTCCGGCCCGCCGATGCCGAGGATCTGGCCGGGTTCCTCGCCGCCAAGCCGGGCGACGTGCCGGTCACGGTGATCGGAGTCGGCTCCAACCTGCTCGTCCGCGACGGCGGCGTTCCCGGGGTGGTCGTCCGTTTGGGACGCGCGTTCGCCGGCATTGAGGCCGAGGGGACGACGGTCGAAGCCGGGGCCGCCGCCCTCGACGTCAACGTCGCCGTCGTCGCCCGGGACGCCGGCATCGCCGGGCTGGAGTTCCTGTCGGGAATTCCGGGCACCATCGGCGGTGCGCTCCGCATGAACGCCGGCGCCTACGGATCCGAGATCAAGGATGTCCTCGAGTCCGCCCGGGCGCTCGATGCCGGCGGCACTGTCCACGACCTCGAAGTCCGCCACATGGGCTTTGGCTACCGGACCTGCGCCGTGCCGGCGGACTGGCTGTTCGTCTCGGCGCGGCTGCGCGGCCGGCGCGGAGACCTTGTGCGGATCGCCCGGCGCATGGCCAAGATCCAGACCGAGCGGGCGCGCACCCAGCCCATTCGCACGCGGACGGGCGGCAGCACATTTGCCAATCCCGCCGGCCAGAAGGCCTGGAAGCTGATCGAGCGCGCCGGGTGCCGGGGGCTCGTCCGCGGTGGCGCCCAGGTATCCGAGAAGCACTGCAACTTCCTCGTCAACACCGGTACCGCAACGGCCGCCGATCTCGAACTGCTCGGCGAGACGGTGCGCCAGCGGGTGTTCGAAAGCTCTGGCGTGCGCCTGGAATGGGAGATCCGCCGTGTCGGTGTCGCCGCCGGGCGCGGCTTTGGGGAGGGCGGACCATGAGCCGCCACGTCGCCGTGCTGATGGGCGGCTGGTCCGCCGAACGGGAAGTGTCGCTGGTCAGCGGCGCTGCCGTTGCGAATGGGCTCAGGGACAGCGGCTACCGGGTTACCGCCATCGATGTGCAGCGCGACGTCGGGTCGCTGCTGACGCGCCTCTATCCGCGGCCGGACGCGGTGTTCAACGCTCTGCACGGGCGCTACGGAGAGGACGGGTGCATCCAGGGTTTGCTCAACATCCTGGACATTCCCTATACGCACTCCGGGATGCTCGCCTCGGCGCTGGCGATGGACAAGCCGATGGCCAAGCGCCTGTTCGCCGACGCCGGGATTCCCGTTGCCGAACACCTCATCGCCAGCCGCGAGGACGTGGTCGCCGGCGATGTGATGCCCCGGCCCTACGTGGTCAAGCCGCTGAACGAGGGGTCCAGCGTCGGCGTGCGGATCGTTCGCGAGGGCGACAACGCGCCGGCATTGGGGCCGTCGGACTGGCCGTTCGGGCGCCAGGTGATGGTCGAGAAGTTCGTTCCCGGCCGCGAGCTGACCGTCGTGGTGATGGACGATCGCCCGCTCGCCGTCACCGAGATCACCACCCACCGGGGCTTCTACGACTACGACGCCAAGTATGCCGACGGCGGATCGATCCACGTGGTTCCGGCCGAGATCGACGACGCCGTCGCCGACGAGGCGATGCGGCTGTCGCTCCGCGCCCACGAGGCGCTCGGCTGCCGAGGCGTGACGCGCGCCGACCTGCGCTACGACGGCGACAGCCTCTACATGCTCGAAGTCAACACCCAACCTGGAATGACGCCGACGTCGCTGGTCCCCGAGCAGGCGGCCCACGTCGGCCTGCCGTTCAACGAACTCGTGGCCTGGATGGTCGAAAACGCGGAGTGCGACGGATGAGTGCGGCCAAGGAACGCAAATCGGACACGGGAACGGCCCGCGGCCCGGCCCGCAAGCGCGTGCCCCTGTGGCGCCGCAGGCGGATCGCCATCGGCCTGGGGACCGCGCTGGTCCTGGCGATCGTCGCCGGCGGCGGCTGGGTGGCGTGGGATCGTGGCTGGATCGGGCGTTCGGTCGCCGAAGCGGAAGCGACACTGCTCGCCGGGACCGCCGATCTCGGCTTCAGGGTCGAGGAGATTTACGTCGTCGGCCGCCGCCGCACGCCGCGCGATCACCTGCTGGACGCCGTCGGCCTAGAGCGCGGTGCACCCATCTTCGGTCTCGATATCCACGCCGCGCGGGACAAGCTGATGACCTTGCCGTGGGTGCGCGGAGCAACGGTGGAGCGACTGCTTCCAGACACCATCGTGCTGCGGGTCGATGAGCGCCGCCCCGTAGCGCTGTGGCAGCGCCAGGGCCGGTTCGCGCTCATCGATGATAAGGGAACCATCATCCGGCGCCAGGAGCTGGCGCGGTTCAGCGACCTCGTCGTCATCATCGGCGACGACGCACCGGCGCACGCGGCGGCGCTGATCGATGTCTTGGCCACGCAACCGGACCTTCGGCCCCTGGTGCGGGCGGCGACCCGAGTCGGGGGGCGCCGCTGGAACCTGCGTCTGTCCAGTGGCATCGACGTGCGCCTGCCGGAGGAAGACGAGGCCGCCGCCTGGGCGCGGCTTGCCGACTATCAACGCACCCACAGCGTCCTGGAACGCGACGTTCAGGTGCTCGACCTCCGGTTTCCCGACCGGCTGATCGTCCGCAAGGCACCGCGGTCCGAAGGGACACGGGACTCTTCGGGTCGGGACACGTGAGGCAGCACAGAGTCGCATGAGTACATGGACACATGAGTAAGGGGGATCAACGCGGCGACATGACCAGCATCGGGAACACAGCCCAGCCCAGGGTTCGCGGCAACCTTGTCGCCGCGCTCGACGTCGGCACCACCAAGGTGTCGTGCTTTGTCGCCCGCCCCGGGGGCGCCCGTCCGCCGCGGGTTATCGGTATCGGCCACCAGGTTTCCCGCGGCGTGCGCGGCGGAATCGTCGTCGACATGGAAGCCGCCGAAGCGGCGATCCGCGCCACTGTCGAGGCCGCCGAGCAGATGGCCGGGGAAACCGTGCGGCAAGTGGTCGTCAATCTCTCGGGCGGGGCGCCGCGGTCGCGGCTGATCGCCTACGAGGTCGCTGTCGCCGGACACGCCATCAACGAGTCCGATCTGCGCCGCATCCTCGACTCCGCTGCCGCGGCTGGCGACGTGCCAGAGGGTCACGAACTGGTGCATGCCATTCCCGTCGGCTACAGCATCGACGGACATCGCGGTGTGCGCGATCCCCGCGGCATGTGCGGCGACCGGCTGGGCGTCAGCGTGCGTCTAATCAGCACCGCCGCCGGACCGGCCCGCAACCTCGCCACCTGCGTCACCCGCTGCCACCTCGATGTCGTCGGCCGGGTGGCGGGGCCGTACGCGTCGGCGCTCGGCTGCCTCGTCGAAGACCAGACGGCGCTTGGCGTCACCGTCATCGACATGGGCGGCGGGACGACGTCCATCGCCGTGTTCTTCGATGGCGAGTTCGTTCACACCGACTGCGTCCCGGTCGGCGGCCATCATGTGACCAACGACATCGCCCGCGGATTGGCGACACCGGTTGTGCAGGCCGAGCGCATGAAGACCCTGTTCGGCAATTGCCTGCCGTCGCCGTCCGACGACCGACAGGTCATCGAGGTGCCGCCGATGGCCGACGACGGACTCGCCGACCGGGTCCAGGTGCCGCGGTCGATGCTGGTCGGCATCATCCGGCCGAGGCTGGAGGAAACCTTCGAGATGGTCCGCGCCCGTCTGGAGGATGCGGGCTTCGACAAGGTCGCCGGGCGGCAGACCGTGCTCACCGGCGGCGCCAGCCAGCTCCCGGGCGTCGCCGATCTCGCCGGCATGATCCTCGACAAGCAGATTCGCCTGACCCGTCCGCAGCCCATCGACGGGCTCGCCGAGGCCGCCGCCGGCCCGGCGTTCGCCACCTGCGCTGGGCTCCTGCAGTACGCGTTTCAACATCCGGCGGAAGGTCCCCTCGGGGCCTACCACCCCAGTGAGGAACCGGTCGGCCGCTTCGGGCGGATCGGCCAATGGCTAAGCGAGAACTTTTAAACCCTGACCTTTACCGACCTTGAGAGATGAACGAAGCGGAGGCTGTCATGACCATCAACCTGAGTATACCGACCAACAACCCGACCCCGGAGCCAAAACCCCGGATCACCGTTATCGGTGTCGGTGGCGCCGGGGGTAACGCCGTCAACAACATGATCCAGTCGCACCTGGAGGGCGTCGAGTTTGTCGTCGCCAACACCGACGCCCAGGCGCTGACCCAGTCCCATGCCGACCGTCGGATCCAGCTCGGTGTCACCGCCACTCAGGGCTTGGGTGCCGGTTCCCGTCCGGACGTCGGACGGGTCGCCGCCGAGGAAGCGTTGGAAGAAATCCTCGAACAGCTTCGCGGCTCCAACATGGCGTTCATTGCCGCCGGCATGGGCGGCGGCACCGGGACCGGTGCGGCACCGGTCATCGCCAGGGCCGCCCGCGAGCAGGGCATCCTGACCGTCGGCGTCGTCACCAAGCCGTTCCATTTCGAGGGCGCCCATCGGATGCGCATCGCCGATGCCGGCATCGAGGACCTGGAGCAGTTCGTCGACACCCTGATCATTATCCCCAACCAGAACCTGTTCCGCGTCGCCAACGAGCGCACAACCTTCGCCGATGCCTTCAAGATGGCCGACGACGTGCTGTATTCGGGCGTCCGCGGGGTCACCGACCTGATGGTGATGCCAGGCCTGATCAACCTCGACTTCGCCGACATCCGCGCGGTGATGAGCGAGATGGGCAAGGCGATGATGGGCACCGGCGAAGCCGAGGGCGAGCGCCGGGCGCTCGACGCCGCCGAGGCGGCGATCTCCAACCCGCTGCTGGACGATGCCTCGATGAAGGGTGCCCGGGGCGTGCTGATCAACATCACCGGCGGCAACGACATGACCCTGTTCGAGGTTGACGAGGCGGCGAATCGCATTCGCTCGGAGGTCGATTCCGACGCCTACATCATTTTCGGCTCGACATTCGACGACTCGCTCGAAGGCCACATGCGGGTCTCGGTGGTCGCGACCGGCATGGACACCGATGCAGATGCGCGGCCAATCCCGACCAAGCTGCATCTCGTTGAGCAGGTCGTCGCCAGGCAGGAAGCACCCGCTGCCGAGCCGGCTACGGAGGCGGAACCGGCAGGGGAGACTGCCGTCGAAGCTGAAACGGCAACCGAGGAACCGGCCGCGGCTGAACCGGCGACACCGGCACCGGCCGAGCCCGAGGCTCCCAAGCAGCCGGATCTCGCCCCGCCGCCGGTTGCCCGTCCGGCGCGGGCCGCAGCACCGGCGATGCCGTCGCTTGGCGCCCGCGACGCCTTCATTCCGCCGGCTCCAGCGGCACGGACGGCGGCGGCGCCGGTGTCCAAGCCGGATCCGTTTGCCGCCGCTGCACTGGCCAACGGCGCCCGGCCGACCGAGGCCGAAGGCGAACGGCCGAAATCGCGCGCAACCAGCCTGTTTGCGCGGGTTACAAGTGCCGGACGGTCGATCGGGGCGGGCAAGCCCGAAACCGAGGAACGCCCGGCGGAAAAGACCGAACCGGCGGCCCCGGCGCAGCAGCGGCTCGGCGGACTCGCCACCGAGGAGCGGCTGCCGGGATCGCAGCCGGAGGACGATCTGCTCGACATTCCGGCGTTCCTCCGGCGCCAGGCGAATTGACCGTAACTGTCTGACTCGGCGTAATAAACGGTAACAAAGGTTGATTTGTGTGCTTCAGGGGATGCTGTTAGGTATCCCCTGGAAGCACTCCGATTAGGACGCACGCCCTAGTACGGGGATGAGTCCGGGGGAAATCGGGCCAATAAGGCTTCGGACCTGGAGCGGGAAATATCGAAGCCAACTAGGGGCTGAATAAGGGGGAATCATGAGGTCGCTCGCAAAAAGCGTCGGGTCGCGGCTGGATTTCGACGCTGGGAAGATCATCCGTCAGAAGACGCTGAAAAATCCCATCCATTGTACCGGTGTCGCACTGCACTCGGGGGCCAAGGTGTCGATGACCTTGGCGCCGGCGGAGGCCGACTACGGTATCCGATTCGTTCGCACCGACATCGCCGGCGGCGGTGCCGAAATCCCCGCGACGTGGGACCGCGTCGTCGATACCCGCATGTGCACGGTCCTCGGAAACGAGGACGGCGTGACCATCGGTACGGTCGAACACCTGATGGCGGCCTTGGCCGGCACCGGCGTCGACAATGCGATCATCGAGGTCAATGGGCCGGAAGTGCCGATCATGGATGGCAGCTCCGCGCCGTTCGTGTTCCTCGTCGAATGCGCCGGCATCGTCGAGCAGGAGGCGCCGCGCCGCGTCATCCGCATGCGGGCGCCGGTGTCCATCGTCGACGGCGCTTGGTCGGCGTCGCTGACCCCCGGCGTCGGTTTTTCGGTCGATTTCGAGATCGAGTTCGCCAGCGGCGCCGTGGCCCGCCAGTCCATCGGCCTCGGCATGGTCAATGGCACGTTCAAGAAGGAGTTGGCGCGGGCCCGCACGTTTGGCTTCCTCAACGAGGTCGAGCAGCTTCGCGCGGCCGGCTTGGCCCGCGGCGGATCCCTCGAAAACGCCATCGTCGTCAGCGGCGACACGATCCTCAACGAGGATGGCCTGCGGTACGACGACGAGTTTGTTCGCCATAAGGCGCTGGACGCGATCGGCGACCTCTACCTCGCGGGTGCACCGGTGGTCGGTCATTTCCACGGTATCTGTTCCGGCCACGAAGCCAACAACCGGTTGTTGCGGGCCTTGTTCGACAATCCCGAGGCGTGGACCTGGGACGTGATGCGGGCCTCCGACCTGGAGCCCCAGGTCGTTCTCGGACGGACCAACGCCGAGGCCGGCGCCGCCGCTCTCTGACGCCTCCGTATCAGAGAAAACAGCCGCGACACTTCGGCGTCGTGATATAGTCACGGCCGGTTCGATTCGACTGTGTCCGCTCGTCTGCCGACGCCCATGCGCAGGTTCCTGATGATCCCTGGACGTCTTCGCCGGCTCGCCATGGCCGCGACGCTGTGTCTGGCCGCTCTGGTCGCGGCATGCTCGGGCGACGATGAGGAACCCTATGTCGAGCGGCCCGTCGCCGAGATCTACAACGAAGGCGTCGACGCCCTCGAAGTTGGCGAATACGACCAGGCGGCGGATCGATTCGACGAGGTCGAACGCCAGCATCCTTACTCGCCCTGGGCGGTCCGCGCTCAGCTCATGGCGGCTTACGCCTACTACCAGTCCAACGAGTACGAAGACGCCGTTGCGGCGCTCGATCGTTTCATCCAGCTCCATCCGGCCCACAGCGACGTTGCCTACGCCTACTACCTCAAGGGCCTCAGCCACTACGAGCAGATTTCCGACGTCGCCCGGGACCAACGGAAAACCGAAGACGCCCGGCGCGCCTTCGAGGAACTGATCACCCGCTATCCGGACAGCGCCTATTCCCGCGACGCCAAGCTGAAGCTCGATCTGACCAACGACCAGCTGGCCGGCAAGCAGATGGTGATCGGCCGCTACTACCTGAACCAGCGGCACTATCTGGCGGCGATCAACCGCTTTCAGATCGTCATCGATCGGTACGGCACGACGACCCACGTTCCCGAGGCGCTGCTCCGTCTGGTCGAGGCCTACACCGCGCTTGGCATCACCGACGAAGCCCAGAAGATGGCCGCCGTTCTCGGCCACAACTTCCCTGGCAGCGAGTGGTACGTGGATGCCTACGCGCTGGTCGAGACCGGCGGCCCGAGGCCGGGCGAGGAGCCCTGGTACAAGGTGTGGTGAGCGGCCGGCTCGGATGCTGACCGCGCTCGATATCCGCGACGTCGTGCTGATTGACCGGCTGGAACTGGAGTTCCCGGCAGGGCTTACCGCGCTCACCGGCGAAACCGGCGCGGGCAAGTCCATTCTTCTCGATGCCCTCGGGCTGGCGCTGGGTGCCCGCGGCGACGCCCGGCTGGTCCGTGCCGGTGCCGATCGGGCGACGGTCAGCGCCACCTTCGATACCGGTGCCGATCACGCTGTCCTCGACATCCTCGCCGAACACGGCATCGACGACACCGGTGAGGGCATCCTCGTGCGCCGGGTTCTCGGTGCCGATGGCCGTTCGCGGGCCTTTGTCAATGATCAGCCGGTCGGCGTCGGCCTGCTTCGACGGATCGGCGACGCCTTGGTCGAAGTCCACGGCCAATTCGAAAGCCAGCGCCTCCTCGACCCGGCCAGCCATCGCGGGCTGCTCGACGCCCACGGCGGGCTCGAATCTCTTGTCGAGGCCGTATCCGTAGCGCGCAAGGAGTGGCGCGCCGCGGGCGAGGCCTGCATCCTCGCCGCCAATGAGGCCGAGTCCGCCCGCCGGGACGAAGAGTTCCTACGCCACGCCGCCGACGAGCTGGCAGCCCTCGATCCGCAGCCGGGCCAGGAGGCGAACCTCGCTGCCCAGCGCACCCTGATGATGAATGCGGAAAAGCTTGTCACCGCCATGGACGAGGCGGGCCAGGCGCTCGCCGGCAGCGGCGGCGGGCGCGGCGCCGAAGACAGTCTGCGTGCCGCCATGCGCCCGCTCGAGCGGATTGCCTCGGCTGCCGAGGGGCGGCTCGACGCGGCCATCGCCGCCCTCGACCGGGCGGCTTCCGAAGCCGCCGAGGGTCAGGCATTGCTCGAACGCGCCGCTGCCGACATGGACCTCGATCCGGCGCGGCTGGAGACCATCGAGGAGCGACTGTTCGCACTCCGCGCCCTGGCCCGCAAGCACGGCTGCGAGGTCGATGATCTGGCGGCCTTGCGGGATGACATTGACCGCCGGCTGGCCGCGGCGGAGCACGGCGCCGCTGCCGTCGAGCGGCTTGCCGCCGAAGAGCGTGCCGCCTGCGAACGGTACATGGTTGCTGCTGAATCCTTGAGTAAAGCCCGCGTCGAAGCCGCCGGCCGCCTCGATCCCGCCGTCGCCGAAGAGTTGGAGCCGCTGAAGCTCGGCAAGGCGAGCTTCGCCACACGCATCGAACGGGCCGACGAGGACGGCTGGGGCGAAGCCGGCTGGGACCGCGTCGCCTTCGAGGTTGCCACCAATCCCGGCACCCCGGCGGGGCCGCTGACGCGCATCGCCTCGGGTGGCGAGTTGGCACGGTTCATGCTCGCACTGAAGGTCGTGCTGGCCGGTGCCGATCCGGTGCCGACCCTGGTGTTTGATGAGGTCGACGCCGGCATCGGTGGTGCCGTCGCCGCCGCCGTGGGGGGGCGTCTGGCGCGGCTCGCCGCCGACGTCCAGGTTCTGGTGGTGACCCATTCGCCGCAGGTCGCGGCGCGCGGCGACCAGCACTGGCGGGTCACCAAGGCCACCGACGACGCCTCGGCACGGACCGGCGTGGAGAGCCTCGATGCCACCGGACGCCAGGAGGAGATCGCCCGCATGCTGGCCGGTGCGCGCGTCACCGACGAAGCCCGCGCCGCCGCCGACAGCCTGCTGAAAAGCGGCGCCGCATGAGCGTTGGCGAAGCCAAGGCGGTCGAGACGCTGACCGAAGCTGAAGCCGCGGCCGAACTTGCCGTCCTCGCCGACGAGATCGCGCGGCACGACAGGGCCTACCATGGCGACGATGCGCCGGTCATCGATGACGCCACCTACGACGCGTTGCGCCGGCGCAACGACGCCATCGAAGCACGGTTCCCGGCCCTTATCCGCGACGACAGCCCATCGAAGCGGGTCGGTGCCGCGCCGGCCGGCGGCTTCGCCAAGGTCACCCACGCGCGGCCGATGCTGTCGCTGGGCAATGCCTTTTCCGACGACGATCTCGCCGAGTTCGTCGACGGCGTCCGACGGTTCCTCAAGGAGCTGCGGGACGACCCGTCGATTCCCATGGCGACGATGGCCGAGCCGAAGATCGACGGGCTTTCGGTGTCGCTGCGCTACGAGAACGGCGCCTTGATCACCGGCGCGACCCGCGGCGACGGCACGACCGGCGAGGACGTCACTGCCAACCTGCGCACCCTCGCGGACGTTCCCGAGCGCATTGAAGGGGCGCCGGCCGTTCTGGAGGTGCGGGGCGAGGTCTACATGACGCGGCCCGACTTTGCCGAGATGAACGCCCGCCAGGAGGCCGCCGGCGCCAAGGTATTCGCCAACCCGAGGAACGCCGCGGCAGGTTCCTTGCGCCAGCTCGACGCCGAGATCACCCGGACGCGGCCGCTGCGTTTCTTCGCCTACGCCTGGGGCGAGATCAGCGAGCCGGTCGCCGACACCCATCATGGGGTCATCGAGCGGCTGAAGGCGTGGGGCTTCCCGGTCAACCCGCTGGCCGGTCTGTGCGGCGACCTCGACGAGATGCGGGTGTTCCACCGCGATCTCGAAGCCCGCCGCGCCGAACTGGCCTACGACATCGACGGCGTCGTCTACAAGGTCGACCGGCTCGACTGGCAGCACCGGCTCGGCCAGGTCAGCCGCGCGCCGCGCTGGGCCATCGCCCGCAAGTTCGCCGCCGAGCAGGCGACGACCACCGTCCGAGACATCCGCATCCAGGTCGGCCGCACGGGTGCACTGACCCCGGTCGCGGAACTGGAGCCTGTGACCGTCGGCGGCGTCGTCATCAGCCGCGCGACGCTCCACAACGAGGACGAGATCGCCCGCAAGGATGTCAGGGTGGGTGATACCGTCGTTGTCCAGCGGGCCGGCGACGTCATTCCCCAGGTGGTCGAGGTCGTCGGAGAGAAACGCCCCGCCGGATCGGCACCCTTCCAGACGCCTGAGACCTGCCCCGAGTGCGATAGTCACGCGGTGCGCGAGGAGGGCGAAGCCGTTCGCCGCTGCACGGGCGGACTCATCTGCCCGGCCCAGGCCGTCGAGCGGCTGAAGCATTTCGTCTCCCGCGACGCCTTCGACATCGAGGGGCTGGGCGCCAAGCACATCGTCGCCTTCCGCGAGGATGGCCTGATCGCCACGCCCGCCGACATCTTCCGCCTGCCGGCGCGGATCTCCGAGATCGCCGGTCGCGAGGGCTGGGGCGAGAAATCGGCCGACAACCTCGCCGCCGCCATCGCCGCCAAACGGACGATTCCGCTGGAGCGGTTCATCTATGCCCTCGGCATCCGCCAGGTCGGCGAGGCGACGGCGCGGCTGCTCGCACGGCACTACGGGTCGCTCGCCAACTGGCGGGCGGCGATGATGGCGGCGGCCGATCCGGAGTCGGAGGTGCGGCGCGATCTCGTCGATATCGACGGCGTCGGCCCGTCGATGGCCGAGGATTTGGTGGCATTCTTCGACGAGCCGCACAATCGGGAAGCCCTCGACGATCTGGGAGGCGAGTTGACGGTGGAGGATTTCGCCGCGCCTGAGATCGACGACTCACCGGTCGCCGGCAAGACCGTCGTGTTCACCGGCACCCTGGAAACCCTGACCCGGGGCGAGGCGAAGGCGCGGGCCGAGTCGCTGGGCGCCAAGGTCGCTGGCTCGGTGTCGAAGAAGACCGACTTCGTGGTCGTCGGCGCCGATGCCGGCTCCAAGGCGAAGAAGGCCGCCGAACTCGGCGTCACCACGTTGAGCGAGGACGACTGGCTGGCCTTGATCGGCGGAACCTAGATCCGTTTCACGACGTTTCGCCGTTGCCGTCTGGCTCGGGTTTGCGGCCGCGGGTCGCGAGCCAGGGGATCAGTAGGGCAAGCGCCGCCATGCCGGCGGCCTTCAGCGCGAACCACGCGACGCTCGGTGTCTGCTTGTCCGAGTCGTCATAGATGTCGCCGTAGAACGACCGCGGATTGTCGTTGCCGAAGACGGTGACGACAATGGCGAGGAAGCCGATCACCAGGCAGATGAGGATCCCGCCGAAGATCCGCCGGCGGACGAGGCCGATGCTGGGTCCGTACTCCCGTTCGGCCGGCCGTTCGTGCTCCAGGTCCATTTTCGCCCCCTTTGTGTTCGTGTTGTTTACAAAAACGGCCTGAAAAGCGATCCTTCCACGGATATGGCTTTCAAACAAGAAAAATTGTCAACAATTCAGCATGAGGCGATCGCGATGGCCCCAGAATCCCCGGCTGGCTGGCGCACGATGCCGGTCGCGGGGTTTTCAGCGCGGGGACATCGCGGTAGCGTTTTCGGGTAAGGGCGGGGATGCGGTGACGAAAAACGGTTCTGACATCGAAGCGGCGGCACCGGCGGTACGGGCGCCCGATGCCTTTGTGCCGCCGATGGGCCAGCGGATCGCCGATGCCCTCGCCGACGACATCGTCGGCGGCCGGTACCGGCCGGGCGAGCCGCTGCGCGAGCAGGACCTCGCCGCCCGGTTCGACTCCAGCCGCGGGCCGGTGCGGGAGGCGTTCCGCATTCTTGAGAAGGAGCGGCTCGTCGAGGTGTTGCCGTGGCGCGGCGCTCGCGTCGCCCGGCTGTCCATCGCCGAGATGGGCAACGTCTTCGAGCTGCAGGAGGCGCTGTTCGCCCTCGTCGCACGGCTCTGCGCCGACCGGGGCCCCGACGATGAGATCGAGGCCATCGAGGCGCTGGTCGACGACATGGCGGCTGGCGTCCAGCAGGGGAACCCGCCCGACGGGCATGTCGATGGGATTGCCACGCGGATGATCGCCATGTGCGGCAACGACCGGGCGGCGGACATGCTGACCCAGCTCGACCGGCAGACGCGCTGGCGCTACGTTCACTTCGACGTCGCCGATGCCCGGCACCAGCAGCGGGTGGTCTCGTCATGGCGGGGCATGGCCGATGCCTTGGCGGCGCGGGACCCCGATACCGCCGAGAGCATCGCCAAGCGGATCGTCGGCCAGCGCCGGGAGGCCGTCCTTCCCGCGCTCGAGGGCGAGGGGGAGCCCGGCGCCATCGCCGCCGGCCGGAGAGGTTAGGGGAGGAAAGCTCATGAACGAGACAATTTCCCTCTATCGGAGCGCCCGCGCATTGGGGACCGGGTCCAACGAACCGTTCAGCCGGCGCTGGGCATCCGCAGCCTTGCCGATCGCCTCCGCGGCGCTCGTCCTCAGCCTCTCGGCGGTCAAGGGCGGCTACGGCGCGGCGTCTTCCCTGCCGGTGCGGTTCGGTGGCCTCGACGTCGGCGAGACCGGCCTCGCGGTCCTCTTTGCCGCCGGCCTCGCCTTCGTCGCACTCCTCGGCGTCCTTGCCAGCCCCGGCCCGGGCAACGCTGTCCGGTACCTGCGGCGCGGCGGGTTCCAGGACACCCTCGGGTTTCGCCCGCCTCAGCCCTCCTTCCGGGTCGTCGCACCGCTGGCGCATCCGCGGGACCAAGAGGAAACCTGGGAGGTCCGTTCAGCGATGTTCGCCCTGATCGCGCGGACGGCGGCGATGCGGGCGGCGGACGACGACATCGACCGCCTGGCCGTGCGCGCCACCCACGCGATGGCTGCCGGGATCGAAGCATCTGGCGATTTGGCCGCACTTGACCGCGGCCTCGCCGAAATCTGCGGCAACAGGACGGCGTGCGACCTGTTCCGCCGCCTCGACCGGCGCGTCCGCTCTACCGGTTCGGCCGGGGTGACTCCGGCCGAGTGGCGGCAAACCCTGCTCGCCTGGCGCGGCATGGTCGAGGCGCTGCGGTCCCGTGACCCGGCCACCGCCGAAACCATCGCCCGCCGCCTGTCACGGCTGCGGGAGCCGGCGGGTGGGCGATTGTCGAGCCGCTGACGCGCTAGCCGATCTTGCTCAAGGGTTCCGACACCGCCTCCCAGTCCGGGTCCGGGGCGTTGGCGAAGACGCTGCGCAAGCCCTCGCTCCAGTGGCGCTGGAGGGCATTGAAGTAGGGGTCGTCCTTGTCGATCCGCTGCCGCGCGGCGAGCTCGAAGGCGTCCTTCCGGTAAAGCACGAGGTCGAGGGGCGGGGCCACCGAGATGTTGGCGCGAATGGTCGAATCGAAGGACACCAGCGCGCACTTGGCGGTGTCCATGAGACCGAGGTCGGGCCGCAGCACCCGCTCAAGGATCGGCTTTCCGTACTTGGTCTCGCCGAGCTGGAAGTAGGGCGTTTCGTCGCTGGCCTCGATGAAGTTGCCGAGAGAATAGATGGCGAACAGCCGCGGCCGTTCGCCGTGGATCTGGCCGCCGACGATGAACGACGCGTTGAACTCGCTGCCGTGGGCCTTGAAGTAGTCGGCGTCTCGGTCGAACACCGCCCTCAGGTTGTCGCCGACGATGCGGGCAGCGTCGAACATGGACTCGGTCAGCAGTAGGTTTCGTCCGGGCTCGTCGCGGGCGAGGCAGCGGTCGACCCGGTTGATCACCTCCTGGGTGACGGTGAGGTTGCCGGCGGTGAGCACGATGACGATCCGCTCGCCCGGGCGGTCGAACACATGGAGCTTGCGGTAGGTCGAGACGCTGTCGACGCCGGCATTGGTCCGCGAGTCGGCGGCAAACACGAGGCCTTCGTCGACCTGAACTCCCAGGCAATAGCTCATCACAAACCCTCGTTGCCGTAATCCTCGCGGGCCGTCACTGGTCGCTGACCACCCGCACCCGGACGCTCATCTCCTCGACGCCACCGCCGCGGCGGACGCCGCGGACCGGCGAAGCGCCGTCGTAGTCGAGGCCGACGGCCAGACGCACGTACGAGTCGGTGGCGCAGATGCCGTTGGCGCAGTCGAACGACGCCCAGCCCAGGTCGTCGACATAGGCCTCGGCCCAGGCATGACTGGCGACGGCCGCATCAGAGTCGCTACCCGCGAACAGATAGCCGCTGACGTAGCGGGCGGGAACGCCAAGCGCCCGGCAGCAGGCGAGGAACACGTGCGCGTGGTCCTGGCAGACGCCGTAGCCGTGTTCCAGGGCCTCGGCGGCAGTGCTCTCGACGTCCGTACACCCGGGCCGATATTCGATGCGCTCGTGCAGGGTCAGCATGAGCCCGTGCAGGACCGCTAGCACGCCTTCATCGGCGAGGCGGTCGCGGAACGGTTCGGCCAGTTCGACGATGCCGCCCTCGGCACGGGTATAGCGGGTCTGGCGCAGGAACATCGGCGGCGGCAGGCCGTCGTCGGGCGGGACCACGCCGCTGGTGTCTCGGGTCTCGACCTCGCCGCGAACGACGACCGGCAGCTCGTCGTGACGGCCGTCCTGGACCGAGACGTGGGAAAGGTTGCCAAAGCCATCGATCCAGCCACTCAGCTTGCCGGGCGTGGACAGCGTCCACGACCGCACGTGCTGCGTGGGATCGGGCCGGGGAGTCAACCGCAGATACTGGATGCTGTGCTCCGCCGGCTCGCCGAACCGGTAGTGGGTTTCGTGAACAATGCTGAGCCTCATTGCGCCAACATGTACTCCTTGCCGATCATCTCGTGGATTTCGGTGTTGCGGCGGATGAAGTCGCGCAGGTAGCGCGGCAGGCCCGAGCGCAGAATGCCGTCGATACGGCTGACCTCCATGCGGTTGTAGATCTGTGCGGCGAGATTGGTGCTGGCGGCGTTGCGGCGCAGCCCCTCCAAGATCGACAGCTCCTCGCCGACACAGGCCATCAGCGAGCGCGGCATGTCCTGGCGCAGCACCAGGAGCTCTGCGACGCGCCGGGGCTCGATGGTCACGGAGTAGACCTCGCGGTAGGCCTTGAAGGCGCTGAAGGCGCGGAGCAGCGCACCCCAGCGGTAGTAGTCCTCGGCGGCGAGGGGCTTGCTGACGCCGGGGGTGAGGATCGCCCACTTGAGGGCGAGGAATCGGGCCGTGTTGTCGGCCCGCTCGACGAAAGTGCTGAGCCGGCAGAAGGTGAACGCATCGCCGCGGCGCATGGTCCCGAAGATGGCACCGCGGAACAGGTGCGAGCGCTCCTTGACCCAGTCGAAGAACTCCTGGAAGCCCTTGTCCAGCATCTTCTGGTAGCTGAGGGTCTCCAGTTGCAGGTAGGTGTGATTGATGGCCTCCCAGACCTCGGTGGTCAGCGCCGTGCCCGTCGCCCGGGCGTTGTCGCGGGCACACCGGACGACGGAGCGAATGCTGTTGGGGTGGTCGACGTCGAGGGCCATGTAGGCCAGCACGTTTGCCGCCGAGACCTCGTCGTAGCGGGTGAAGAAGTCGTCGGTATCGCCGGTCAGGCTGAGCGGCGCCTCCCAGTCCTGGGTGCCGTTTCCGCCCGCCGACGGCAGCAGCGACATATGGTAGGTACTGGCCAGAAGGCGAGCCAAGTTCTCGGCCCGCTCGACGTATCGGGACATCCAGTAGACGTTGTTCGCGGCGCGTCCGAGCATGGTCAGGCCTCCAGCACCCAGGTGTCCTTGGTTCCGCCGCCCTGGGACGAGTTGACCACCAGCGAGCCGTCCTTGAGGGCAACGCGGGTCAACCCGCCCGGCACGACGGTGGTCGTCTCGCCGGCCAGCACGTAGGGCCGGAGATCGACGTGGCGGGGCGCGATTTCGCCGTCGATCAGCGTCGGGCAGGCCGACAGGCAGAGGGTCGGTTGGGCGATGAACTTGTCGGGATCGGCGAGGATTCTTTGTTTGAACGTCTCGCGCTCGGCGTCCGTGCTCGCCGGCCCGACGAGCATGCCGTAGCCGCCGGCGCCGTCCACTTCCTTGACCACCAGTTCTTCGAGGTGATCGATGACGTATCCCCGGTCGTCGGGGTTGCGGAGGCTGTAGGTGGGGACGTTGTTGAGGATCGGTTTTTCGCCGAGATAGAACTCGATCATCGCCGGCACATACGGATAGATGGCCTTGTCGTCGGCGATGCCGGTGCCGATGGAATTGGCCAGCGTCACCCGGCCGTTGCGGATCACCGACAGCAGCCCCGGAACGCCGAGGTAGGAACCCGCATCGAAAGCCAGCGGATCGAGGAAGTCGTCGTCGATTCGCCGGTAGATCACGTCGACCCGCTTGAGGCCGTCGGTCGTGCGCATGAACACCCGGTTGTCGTCGACCACGAGGTCCTGGCCCTCGACCAGCTCGACGCCCATCTCGCGGGCGAGAAAGGCGTGCTCGAAGTAGGCGCTGTTGAAATGGCCCGGCGTCAGCACGACCAGGGTCGGCGCGCTGACTCCGGCCGGGGCCGCGGCCTTGAGCGTCCGCAGCAGCACTTCGGGATAGTGGTTCACCGGGGCGATCGGGTGGGCGGCGAACAGCTCGGGAAACAGCCGCATCATCGTCTCGCGGTTTTCCAGCATGTAGGAGACGCCCGAGGGCACACGAGCGTTGTCCTCCAGCACGTACCATTCGCCGTCCGAGACGCGGACCACGTCGATGCCGGCGACGTGGATGAACACCCCCCGTGGCACGTCGAGTCCCAAGGCTTCGGGCCGGAAGGCCGGGTTGTTGAGGACCAGCGAGGCCGGCACACGGCCTGATTTGAGGATCTCCTGCTCGTGATAGACATCGCCCAGAAAGGCGTTCAGCGCGCGCACACGCTGGCAAGCGCCTGCCGCCACGACCTCCCATTCGTCGGCATCGAGGATGCGGGGAACGACGTCGAAGGGGATCAGGCGCTCGACGCCGTCGTCGTCACCATGCACGGCGAAGGTGACGCCGAGACGGCGGAACAGCGCGTCCGCCCGCCGGTGCTGCAGGGAAAGCCGGTCGGCGGGAGTCACGCGCAGCCATTCGGCATAGGCGCGGTAGGCACCGCGCACTTCGCCGTCCGGCCCGAACATTTCGTTGAACACACCTTCGGACACGGCCCCGTCCCAATCCTGCTGCGGCCGATCGCAGGCCACCGTGCGAGGTCGCAAATGGCGTGCCAGCAGACGGTCGTCGCGGGAAGCCGGAACGGATCACGAATCGTCGTTCCGACTCAATGCGTTGTTCGATTAAATGCTAGAGGGGGGCGGAAAGGCTCCGCGCACAGGCCACGACCGACTGCACAAATACAAGGCACAGTTGCGAGTGCGCCCAAAAAACAGGCAAAATCGCCGTGGGGTCACGCTTTCGGCCTGTCGATCCGGCCAGCCTGCCCGGCCGTGGCCTGCCGAACGGCCCCGCGCTTCGTGCGCAGCGGGTTTCGCTTGACCGAGGTCGAGGGAAAGGATCTCGGTTGTCTGGACCCGGGCGTTAGTGCAGCTTCTCGGGAATGTCCTTGATCGCCGCGTCGATCAGCGCGTCGGCCTTGCTGCCGCTGACATGCTCGGCGAGAACGATACGGGTCGCCTGCATCGCCACCTCGACCGCCTGGGCGCGGACGTCCTCGATGGCCGATTTCTCGGCCTGGGCAATGCGGTCGACGGCGAGCTGCTCGCGGCGCTTCAGGGACCGCTCCAGTTCGCGCGCCGCGTGCTCGGCAAGGCGGTCGGCCTCCCGCCGGGCATTGTCGACCATGGCCTCGGCCTCGCGCTCGGCGTCGCGCTGCTTGCGCTCGTAGGAGGCCAGCAGCTCCTGCGCTTCCTCGGCGAGGCGCTGGGCCTCGTCGATCTGGTTCCTGATGCCCTCGGCGCGCTCGTCCAGGGCAACGGTGGCGACGCGGAAGATGGTCCGCGCCGTCAGCCCGACGAAGACGATGAAGGCGACGGCAACCCAGAACTCCGGAGTCGCGTAGAACGGCTCCGCCCCGTGCGCCGCTCCGGCCTCGGCCGCCCATGCTTGCATCAGCCGCCTCCCTTGATCGCCGTGTCGACGGCGGCGGTGACCTTCTTGGCATCGACGGCCTCGCCGACAAGCCGCGCGGCGGCGGCCTCGGCAACCTCGACGGCCATGTCACGCACTCCGGCGACGGCCCTCGCCCGTTCCTCGGCGATGCGGGCCTCGCCGACGGCGATCTCCTCGGCCAGCTTATCCGACAGCTCGGCGTGATGCTCCGCCGCTTCTTCCGCCGCCTTTTCACGGACCTCGCGCACCGCCGCCTGGGCCTTGGCCCGGGCGTCGGCCATCATCCGCTCGTAGGAGGCGGCCGCCGTTTCCGCTTCTTCCCGCAAGTTCTCGGCCTTGCGCAGGCTGTCGTTGATCTTGTGCTCACGCTCTTCGAGCACGTCCGAGATCCTCGGCAGCGCGACCCGCGACATCAGCAGGTACAGCGCGGCGAAGGCGATCGCCAGCCAGATCAGCTGCGGCAGCCAGACGGCAGGGTCGAATTGCGGCATCCGTGTCTCCCGGCCCGGGCGGGCCGATCGGGTCTTCGGTTCAGAAGGGCCGTGTCTAGAACACGAACATCAGCATCAGCGCGACGACCAGCGCGTAGAGCGCGACCGCCTCGACGAGCGCAAAGCCGACCCACATCGGCAGCTGGATGACCGGCTGCGCCGCCGGGTTGCGGGCCAGCGACGAGATCGTCGTCGCAAAAATGTTGCCGATGCCGGCGCCCACGCCGCCGAGGCCGACGACCGCAATGCCGGCGCCAATCATCTTCGCAGCATCAACTTCCATGGTTCCAATTCCTCATTTTACGTTTGGCAATGGTCGAAAATCGTAACGTTGGATCAATCCTGTTCCGCGCCCGCTCAGTGCATGTGCAAAGCATCATTGAGGTAGATGCAGGTCAAGACGGTGAACACATACGCCTGCAAGAAGGCGATCAGGAACTCGAGGCCGGTCAGCGCCACCGCGGCGAGCAGCGGCACCACGCCGAGAAGTCCCATGGTGACGACAAAGCTCGCGAACACCTTCAGCATGGTGTGGCCGGCGGTCATGTTGGCGAACAGACGCAGCGACAGGCTCACCGGCCGGGTGAAATAGGACAGCACCTCGATCGGGATCAGCAGCGGCGCGATGTACCACGGCGTGCCGTGCGGCAGGAAGAAGCTGAAGAAGTGGAAGCCGTGTTTGACGAAGCCGATGATCGTCGTGCCGATGAACACCACCATCGCCATCCCCAGCGTCACCACCAGGTGGCTGGTGTAGGTGAAGCTGTACGGGATCATGCCCAGCATGTTGCCGAACAGGATGAACATGAACAGCGAGAAGATGAACGGGAAGTAGCGGCGCCCCTCGGCGCCGACGTTACCTCGAATCATATTGGCGACGAACTCGTAACAGAGCTCCGCCATCGACTGCCATCGGCCGGGGACAATGGCACGGCCGTGCATGCTGAGCGTCAGGAACAGAGTGGCGACCGCCACCCCGATGGTCATGAACAGCGCCGAATTGGTGAACGAGGCGTCGATTCCGCCGAGATGGATGGGAATGATCGTCTTGATCTGGAACTGCTCAAGGGGACTCGCCACGACCTTCCTCGCCCTCTTCGTTTTCCTTCGTACCCGCCGGACGTTGGGTGCCTGCGGGCCGGTAACCGACGGCGTCTCCCATCGCGGACACCGTACGGTAGACGTTCAACATCCCGGCCGCGGCGCCGAGAAAGAAGAACACGATCAGCAGCCACGGCGACGTGTCCAGCCAGCGGTCGAGGCCGTAGCCAACCCCGGCGCCCACCGCCAGCCCGGCGACCAGATGCGCCGAGATGGTGAGCGCCATGCCCAGGCCCGATGTCGGTTCCTGGACTGCCGGTTTCTGCTCGGCCGGTTGCGTATCGGCCCGCAACCGCTCCAGCCGGGCGCCCAGGTCCCTCAAAGCCTCAGGCCGGGGGTCTTTCATCGCCACAACGCGCCGGATTCCCCCTGACGGCCGAACTCACGCCGTTTGCGCGGCGCACCATAGAGGCGGCCCCCCAGGGTGTCAAGGACGAAAACCCCGGAATCGACCTCTGTTCTACCGGGTAACTCACTGAATCTAGGCGAAAAATCATGGCCGCTCCGAGGCGGAGTCAGGCGATCTCGCGAAGTTCCTCGGCGGCGTGCAGATCGACCGAGACGAGTTGCGAAACGCCGCGCTCGCCCATGGTTACGCCGAACAGCCGATGCATCCGCGCCATGGTCATGCGGTGGTGGGTGATGACCAGGAACCGGGTGCCGCCGCTCATCGTCATCTCCTCTAACAACGAACAGAAACGGTCGACATTGGCGTCGTCGAGCGGCGCGTCCACTTCGTCGAGCACGCAGATCGGCGCAGGGTTGGTCAGGAACACGGCGAACAGCAACGCCAGCGCGGTCAAGGCCTGCTCACCACCCGACAGCAGTGACAGCACCTGAAGGCGCTTGCCGGGTGGGCTCGCCATGATTTCGAGGCCGGCCTCCAAGGGGTCGTCCGACTCGGTCAGTGCAAGGTGCGCGCGTCCGCCGCCGAACAGGCGCACGAACATTTCCTGGAAATGCTTGTCGACCTCGGCGAACGAGGCCAGCAGGCGCTGGCGGCCTTCGCGGTTGAGCTCGGCGCTGCCCTGGCGCAGCTTGGCGATGGCCTCGACCAGATCGCCGCGTTCGTCGCCGAGTGTGGCGATCTGTTCGGTGAGTTCGCTCGCTTCCTGTTCGGCGCGCAGGTTCACCGGTCCCATAGTGTCGCGCTCCCGCTGCAGTCGTTCCAGGCGCCGCTCGACGGCCTCGAGGTCGGGCGGCGGCGCGTCCGGATCGAGCCCGGCCAGCGACGCTGTTTCGCCGGGTGAAACGTCGAGGCGTTCGGCGACGCGCTCGGTGACGTCGCGGCACGCCTGCTCGCCCTGTTCGACCGCGCCCTCCGCGCGCACCCGGTCTTCGCGGCCCTGGGCGAGCGCCGACTCGGCGGCGCGCGCCGCACGGTCGGCCTCGGCGAGCCGGGATTCGGCTTCGGCCAGCCGATCTGCAGCGGCCCTGCGCCGCGCCGCCGACGCATCGATCTCGCCCTGCAGCCCCTCGCGCCGGGCGCCGATTTCGGCCGGCAGAGCGGCCAGCCGTTCGCCTTCGGCGGCCAATTCCGCCGCTCTGCCGCGAAGAGAGCGAATCTGCTGTCCGGCTCCGTCGAAACGCGTCTGCCACGATGCCAGTTCGCCGATGATGTCGTCGAGCCGTCGCTGGCGGCTGCCCGCCTCGCGGATCAGTGAATCCAGCGCACCCTGTCGCTCGATCAACAGCGCGCGCTGCTCGGCCAGTTCGGCACGCAACGCCGCGACCCGTTCGCGCGCCTCGCCGGTCTCCGGCAGCGCGGCCAATGTTTCCGACGCGGCTGCCGCGCGGGTCTCGGTTTCGGCGAGGTCCGCCTCCACCGCCTGCGCGGTTTCGGCCAGGGCGGCCCGCCGCGACTCACGTTCGGCTTCGCGCTGACGCAGGGCCGCCTCCGATTCGCGGGCGTCGGCGAAGGCGACGTCGAAGGCCTGCTGGTTTTCCTGTGCTCTTCGGGCCGCACTGGCAGCGTGTTCGGCGGCGGCACGGGTGGCACCGGCGGCGGCCGTTGCCGCTTCCGAAGCGGCCTCCGCATCCGGCCGCGCCGCGCGAACTTCGGCAAGACGGTTCTTCTGCTGCAATCGGGCGGCTGCGGTTGTCGGCGCGCCGGCCTCTGCCGCGTATCCGTCCCACCGCCAAAGCCCGCCGTCGCGGCTGACCAGGCGTTGGCCCGGCGCGAGTGCCGGTTGCAGGCGGTCGCCTTCGGTATTGCTCTCAACGATGCCGATCTGCGACAGCCGTCGCGACAGCGCGCGGGGACCGCGCACCACGTCGGCCAGTGGGCGTGCGCCTTCGGGCAATGAGTGATCGCCGGCAAGGTCGTCGAGCGTTCGCCAGCGTACGGGTGCCGCCTCATCGACGGGCGCGGTGAGGTCGTCGCCGAGGGCGGCGCCGAGGGCCGCTTCGAACCCGGGTTCGACGACGACGGCGTCGATCATCGGTGGCCACAGGTCGGCGTCGGTCGGTTCAAGGAGCTGGCTCAGCGCCCGTTCTTCGGCCTGAAGACGGGCGAGCGCGGTGTCCGCCGCCTGCGCCTCCGCGGCGCGCGCAGCGGCAGCTTCTGCGGCTTCAGCCCGCCGCGCCTCTGCCGCGGTGACGGCGGCCCGCGCCTCCTCCAGGGCGGTCCGCGCGGCGGCCAGCGTCGTTCCGGCCACCGAGAGGGCAGCCTCGTCTTCGGGGCGCGGAGCGAGGGCTTCCCGTTGTTCGGCGAGTTCGACGGCGCGCACCTGCAGACGCTGCCGGCGGGTCTCCAGGTCCTCGACCGTGCGGCGGAGTTCGGCGCGCCGGGTCTCGTCCGTGGCGACCCGCTCGGTCAGCTCGGCAAGTTGCAGGTCCAACCGCTCGACGGCGCCCGTCACCTGGGCAACGGCAGCGGCGGCCTGCTCGCGGGCATCAGCCTCGCCCCGGCGGGCCGCTTTGATCACATCCCGCTCGGTGGCAAGCCGTGCCAAGGCAGCCTCTGCATCGCCAGCAAGGGCCTGTTCACGCTCGAGGTCGGCGGCCGCCTGTTCGAGGCGCACGCGGCAGGCTTCGGCGTCGGCTTCGGCGCGGCGTTCCTCGGTCCCCAGGTTTTCATGGGCGAGGTTCAGGCGCTGCAGCTCGGCGGCGGCCTCGGCCTCCGCCTGACGCAACTCGGGCAACACGGCGGCGGCTTCCGCCTGCCGCGTCGTCGCTGCTGCGGCAACACCGGACAGCTCGCCGACCCGGCGCTCGGCTTCGGCGAGGCGGTGGCGCGCGCCTTCCAGGCCGTCGACGGCAGCGCGCCAGCGCAGCCAATAGTACGTCGCCTCGGCCTTGCGGATGTGCTCCGAAATGTTGCGGTAGCGGGTCGCCTGGCGGGCCTGCTTCTTCAGGCTAGCGAGCTGCGCTTCCAAGGTCGCCAGCACGTCGTCGAGGCGTTCCAGGTTGGTCTCCGCCCCGTGCAACCTCAATTCGGCTTCGTGGCGCCGCGAGTGCAGGCCCGTAATTCCCGCCGCTTCTTCCAACAGGCTGCGGCGCTCGGTCGGTTTCGCAGCGATGACCTGGCCGACACGGCCCTGGCTCACCAGCGCGGCGGAGCGTGCGCCGGTCGCCGAATCGGCAAACAGCAGGTGCACGTCCCGGGCGCGGACCTCGCGTCCGTTGATGCGGTACGTCGATCCCTTGGTGCGCTCGATGCGGCGGCTGACTTCGAGGGCGTCGAAATCGTTGAGCGCCGCCGGCGCTGATCGTTCGGCGTTGTCCAGTTCGAGGGCGACCTCGGCGATGTTGCGCGCCGGGCGGTCCGCGGTGCCGCCGAAGATGACGTCGTCCATCTCGCCGCCGCGCATCTGCTTGGCCGACGTCTCGCCCATGACCCAGCGCAGGGCTTCGACGAGGTTTGATTTGCCGCAGCCGTTGGGGCCGACGACTCCGGTCAGCCCGGTCTCGATCATCAGCTCGGTCGGATCGACGAACGATTTGAACCCTGCCAGCCGCAGCTTGCTGAACCGCAACACGGTGACGCCTCGCCCCCTTTAACGTTGCCTCAGCGCTTCTTGGCGAGCGCTTCGTCTATGGCTTTCTTGAAAACGTCGTAATCCTGGGCACCGACGACCTTGCCGTCGCCGATGATGAAGGTCGGCGTGGAGCTGATGCCGTGGCGCTCCTGGGCCATGCGGGCGCGCTCCTGAATGCCTTGGAACAGAGTCCGGTGGTTGAGGCAGTCGGCGAACTCGTTGCCCGAGAGGCCGCCGAATCGCGCCAGCCGCTCCAACTCCTTCTGCGGCTCCGGGCTGGCTGCCCAGCCCTGCTGGCCGCGGAACAGCATTTCGAGGAAACCGAAATACCGCTCGGGCTCGACGCACCGGGCGACCATCGATGCGCCCAACGCCAGCCGCCCAAGCGGAAAGTCGCTGAACACCAGCCGCACCTTGCCGGTATCGATGTAGTCCTTCTTGATCTTTGGCAGCGTCTCGCGATGGAAACTGGCGCAATGCGGGCAGGTCATCGAGGAGAACTCGACAATCGTCACCGGCGCATTGGGATCGCCCAATGACCGCTCGGCGAGGGGATCCGCCGCGGAGGCCGCTAAGGTCGCCGACGATGCTCCCCCGGTCGCCAGCGCGAGCACGAGGAGCCCAAAACCTAGTATGTTGCGGAGCAAAATGGCGATCCTGTCCACAAGATGTTGACTAACTATAGAATCGACGCGACGGAGGTACAAACGACTCGCAATCGCGTCAGGACGATTCAACTAGCACAAATGCGGCAGCATCATGGTTCGCGATCGCGTGAGGTGTCGTCATCGGCGTCGGCGAGCACCGACCGGCCCAGGCGATCCAGGGCCTCGCGAAGAGAATCATCCTCCACGGCGGCGACGGATTCCGCTGCGGCGTCGATGGTGACCTGGGACGGCGCCGAACGTTGGCGCCGACTCGCCGCCGGCCGTTCGGGCAGAGGGCCGTGCACGAATCGCAGCCGGGAGATCGCCGCGTAACCGAAAAATCCGTTGATCCGCTCGATGAGCTGAGGCGCGAGATGCTGAAGTTCGGTGGCGAGCCCGCTGGCGTCGACGCGAAGGGTCAATGTTCCATCCGTGCGGCCGCCGCGGGGGAAGTCCACCTTTTCCGGCGCCGAGTGCCCGGCGAGGCGGTCGCCGACGATGGCCGACCAGTCGGCGACGATGGCGCCGTCGGCGAATCCATTGCGGGCGAAGATCGGCTGCGTCACCTTGGAGACCGATTCGGCCAGCGCCCGCGGTCCCTTGCGGCCCGATGCCATGTTGCGCTTCCCGTCCCGTTCGGCGGTCGACCGCACTCCCGAGCATGCTACGATCGCTGCTGCCGACCATCAACCGTGCCTCCATCGTGACCGCCTCCGCCAAACGCCTCAGCTCGCTCCTGCTCACCTGGTACGACCGTGAACGGCGTTCGCTGCCGTGGCGCGCCGCGCCCGGGGAAGGGGCCGATCCCTATCGCGTGTGGCTCAGCGAAATCATGCTGCAACAGACGACGGTCGCCGCGGTGATTCCCTATTTCGACGCCTTCCTCGAAAGATGGCCGACGGTTGATGCCCTTGCCGCCGCCGATCTGGACGCCGTGCTCCATGCGTGGCAGGGGCTGGGATACTATGCCCGCGCCCGAAACCTGCACCGCTGCGCCCGCGCGGTCGCCGGCGACCTCGGCGGCCGCTTTCCCGAATCGGCCGAGGAGCTGCGCCGGCTTCCCGGCATTGGCGACTACACCGCGGCGGCGATCGCGGCGATCGCGTTCGGGCGGCCGGAAGCCGCCGTCGACGGCAACGTGATTCGGGTCCTCAGTCGGACGTATGCCCTGGAGGCACCGCTCCCCGGCGTCCGTTCGGATGTGCGTCCGCGTGCCGATGCCCTCGTTCCGGATGACCGGCCCGGCGATCTCGCCCAGGCCCTGATGGACCTGGGCGCCACCGTCTGCACGCCGCGCCGCCCCGCGTGCGATCGGTGTCCGTGGGCTGCCGCGTGCTCCGGGTTCGCCGCCGGGGCGCCCGAGGCGTTCCCCCGGAAGGCCAAGAAGAAAGTGAAACCGACCCGGCGGGGCGCCGCTTACTGGGCCGTCCGTGCCGACGGGGCGGTGATGCTGCGCCGCCGGCCCGAATCGGGCCTGCTCGGCGGGATGATGGAGGTGCCGACGACGGAGTGGCGGGAGCGGCCGTGGTCGGACACGGAGGTCGCCGCGGCGGCCCCAATCCCGGCGGCGTGGCGGCGGCTCGACAGCGCGGTCCGGCACACGTTCACGCATTTCCACCTGGAACTCGAGGTTTACGCGGCAACCGTCGGCGACACCGACGGCATATGGTGCCCGCCGGACGGGCTCGGTGCGTACGCGCTGCCGACGGTGATGAAGAAGGTGGTGCACCTCGCCCTCGAAAGGCCGTGACGGGTCATCCCCCGTAAGGACCGCGGGAGCCCATTCGAACGACTGCATTCGGATCGAAAACCAGTCGACCGGAGGTGCATTTCAATGGGCGGCTCGCAGCCAGCGGCGGACGCGCTCTCTTACTCGAAAGGCCGTCCAGCATTCGACAAGCCGGGGCAGGCACTCGGACTCGCTTGGCCATCGCCGTGCGCAACTCATTGCTTCTAACGGCCGAGCCGCACTTCGATCTGCTCGTATAGAGCCCGCGCGTCTTCCTCCTGAGCCGAGCCCTTGTGATCCCTCAGCAAGATGCGGAGATGGGTGGCGGCTTTGCTCGATTGCCCGGCGGCGTCGAGAGCAACGGCGAGGTGATAGCGAAGCTCTGGATGGCTAGGTGCGGCCGCAACCGCTTCTTCGGGCAACTCCACACTGCGGGTCACCTGCCCCTGCTTGAAGGCGATCCATCCCAGCGTGTCGGTGATCAAGGGGTTCCCAGGCACCAACCGGTGTGCCCGTTCCGCGAATTCGATGGCGCGCCGGTCGCCTTTCGACTGATAGACCCAAGCCAGTTCGTTGAGGACAACCGGATCGTCCGGGTGGTCAGCATGAAGTCGCTCGAAAATGGCGACGGCCCCGTCGAGCCGGCCGCTTTCCAAATAAACGCCACCGAGCAGAAGGCTTGAGTTGCGGTCCCCGGGGTTCTTCGACACCCACTCCTCGAGTTCCGATTGTGCCGCTTCGTGATGACCGGCAGCCGATCGGGCGCGGTAAAGATCAACCGCGACTTTGGGTGTCGGCTTGATCCTCCAGGATGCTTCCAGCGTCCGGACCGCGTCTTCGTATTGTCTGCGCACAATAAGAAGCGCCCCGTGGAGCGCATCGGTCAGGTAGGAGCCCGGCAATTGGGCGCGAAGCGCGGCGACGAGGGCATCGACCTCAGAACTCCTTCCCGCCCGCTCCTCGATCATGGCGAGTTCGATGTAAGCCGGAGCAAAACCAGGTGCCGCATCGATGGTTTCCCGGAGCAACCGGCGAGCACCCTGACCGTCGTTGCTGGCAACAAGCGCGTGCGCCAGCAAGAGGCGGTCTTGCGGGCGCCCCCCGGTCACTTCTACCAGCCGACGCAGCGGAGGAACTGCGTTCGCTGGTTCGCCAACGCCGAGGTAGGCCTGCCCTTCCGCTCGCAGTGCGACCGGGCGCTCACCGCCGAGATCCCGGACTTCGCGCAAGACCTCTTGCATCTTGCCGATCTGGCCGAGCCGCGGGTAGACGTCGAGCAGGCGAACGCGCGAAGCCAAATCGGCGGCGTTTGCTTCGCGCGCCCGGTTCAGCCACACGGCCGCATCTTCCACCCGATTCTGCCGAAGCGCGACATCGGCGAGTCCCGTCAGCACCCGGGCCGCCATCGAACCCTCGCCCAGGGCGCCGAGATACAGCGCCTCGGCCTCGTCGAGCTGCCCTTGCGCCATGAGGATCGACGCCAGATTGAGAACGGCCGGATGGAATTCGGGATCGATGTCGATGGCGGCCCGCAAATGTGCCTCGGCGCTCGCGACGTCTTTGCGTGACAGCTGAACTACCGCGCGCAGGTTTTGGACCAGCGGATCGTTGGGCAAGTGGGCTTCGATGTCATCGAGGACGCTCAGGGCATCGTCGTGCCGTCCCTGGCGGAGCAGTGTCAGGACGAGAAATATCGTCGGTCCCTCGGCCGACGGTTGAAGATCGACGGCATCCGAGAGCGCTTTCACCGCTTGATCGGTATCGCCAAGCGCGAGTCGACTGACTGCGAGACCGGTATGCGACGCCGCCGTATCTGGCGCGAGTTCGGCGGCTTTTTGGAACGCCTCCGCGGCCTGGGTGAACGCGCCGGTTTTCAAAAGCGCGTTGGCATAGAGGCCAAGCGCCCTGGAGTCTTCGGGCGCTGCATCCGCGGCACTGCGCAGAAGGGGAAGGGCAGCCGCGGCGCCGTCCTTGCGCAGCAGGATTGCGCCGAGCAAAAGGTTCGCATCAGCGCTTCCCGGCGCCGCGTTCTGGAAGCTTCTCAGATCGGACTCGGCCCGCTCCAATTCACCAAGCCCGTAGTGGATGAGGGCGCTTAGGAAGAGACTCGGCGGGTTTGCTTCGAGCGCGCGCCACGACTTCTGCAGCGTTGAGCGGGCGCCCTCGTAGTCCTTCTTATTCGCCAGTGCCACAGCCGTCAGGTGGTCGACAATGGGTAGATCGAAACCGCCGTCCACGAGTCCGGACAGCGTCCGCAACGCTTCGTCGACGCGGCCGGCATCGATCAGGACCGTGGCACGGGCAATGGTGATCCTCGGATCGTCGGGCGCAGTGCCCGACGCGTGGTCGAGGGAAACCAGCGCCGCATCGAGCTCCCCCTTGACCCGAAGAAGGTGGGCCTTGGCGAGCAAAACCGCGACATCGTCCGGGGCGATCCGAAGCGCCGCCTCGACGAACCGCCCGGCGCTCTGAAGATCGCCGCGGGCGAACGAGACACGGGCGCGGCCAAGGAGGGGACGCGGGTCTTCCACGATGGGCACCGCTGCGGCATATGTCGTGTCCGCCTGTTCCCACCGCTCCAGTCCGAACAACGCCGCCGCCCGAATCAGAAGAATCTCTGCCTTCCGCGGTCCCTCGTGCAGGCCCGCATCGAACGAGTCGACAATGGTCCGGAACTTTCGCTGTATCAGCAGCGCCTGGCCGAGCGGCCGAGCGATGGCATCGGGGTCGTAGCCGAGATCGCGCGCTCGCGTCAGCTCCTTCTCGGCGTTGACCGAATCGCCGACGGAGACGTAGATGGAACCGAGCAGATACCTTGCCTCGGGATCGTCAGGATTCTCCCGCAGCGCGTTCTTGAGCTGGATGATGGCGGCGCTTGGCTCGCCGGCCTCGATGTAGGCCCGCGCATCGCGCACGTAGTGCTCCGCTTCAGCGTTTCGCTGCGCGGCCTTCGCCTCGACGTCCGACAACGCCAACAAAGAGAGCAGAAAACACAGGAAATGAACTGTGCGCATTATGACAGCCAATCCCCGATCTGGGGCCCCAAGAACGATCGTCGCGGCCAATGGCGATGCCCATGACCAACCGAACAGCGTCATCCCCCCGACGACGAGCAGGCGTCGATTGTCTCTCGATACGCGTATTGAACCAAAGCGCGAACTTGAGTGCGATCAAAAAACGTTAATCGAATACCCAACCAAAACTACAGCATTACATTGTCAGAGAACCTAACAGCGCGCCGCGTGGCAAGACATATAGAAAAATCTTTTGTTTCAAAAGAGTTATAAGCTTCACCAGAACATCCGCAAAAGAAAACCAAACGATTTTGATTTAACTTCAAAATCGTGTGTCGATCCATTTTACAACCAAAACGGTTTGGCGGTGCAACAATCTTTGAGAATCAATCGCATGCGCGCTTGGCATATGGGTTGCATAAGTACGAGAGGCCGCCACCGCAAGGTCGTGCGGCAACAAGTCGCGGATCACATCGCGTTAGCGCGTGTTCCAGGCGCACGGGGGAGGAATTCATGCAAAGGGTGCTCGCGGCATGTGTGGCCGCAATCGCGGCGGTGGTTTGGGGAAGTCACGCTCATGCGGTGTCGTTTACAGCGACGGATACCCCATCCGGCATCTTCGACTTTCCAGACCCTGCTGCCACGTCAAGCATCAGCGTTGGCAGCATCACAGACCCCGGCGTCACCGAGGTGTCGTCTCTCACCCTCTTCACAACCTTTACGCTGATTCTCAACAGCAATATCACGATGTCGCTCTCCGCGCCCGGGAGTTCTCATATCGATTTGATTTCCGGATCGACGCTTACGCCTGAAACCTATGCAAATGCATGGAGTCCGGGAAACGCACCCGATCTCGCCGCTTTCATCGGCGCCGACGTCTCGGGGACGTGGACGCTTTCCATTCTGGACGTGACCGATAATTTCGCCCCTGGTGTCCAGGTTGGCACCTTGGACGGTTTCCAGATCTTGTTTGACGTAACCGCTGTCCAAAACAGCCAGAACATCCCCGAACCTGCCGCGCTCGCCATTTTCGGTTTTGGTCTCGCCGGCATCGGCTGGATTCGGCGGCGGGCGGGATCGGTCAAGTAAAACTCGGTAACGTATTTCTGTTCAGCGCCTGTTAGGACGTATCAGGGAGGAAAACATGAGGAAGGACATTGCGGGGATCGCGGCGGCCGTCGTGTTGATGGCGGGGGTGTCTCAGGCTGAGGCGGCATCTTTCGTGAACTCGTTCGAAATCGACATTAGCGTTATGAGTATCACGGACGACGGATTTGGCGGACAACTCTTGAGCGGTACTACCCAGACGGCAATACCGATAACTCCTTTCACACCGTCAGCCGGTGATGTGCTGACCACAACGGTAGACTTCGCGAATGGAGATCGCTTGAAGGTTATTGATGGTCCCAACATCGTCGACACCACGGGTCCGACGTTCTTTGAGGGATTTGCGTTCCTTTTTCGTTCGTCGACCGGGCCCGAAAGCGGCACGTCTTCAACTACGACGAGCGTCACCTACTTCGACCTATTGGATAGTGCGATTGATACGACGGGTCTCTCATCGGGAATTCTTGGACAAGGGGTCGGGCAATCCTTTGGTATCGACCTGACCGACAGCTTCATCTCGTTCACGGGTCTCACGATCACCACCACCATTGACACCCTGCCTGTCGGTAACGGTCCGTACGATATCTTCACGTTTCATGGTGGACGGGCCGGAGGCTTTGAGATCATACCCGGGGTGTCGCAGGCAGTCCCCGAGCCCGGGGCCCTCGCGGTCTTCGGTTTCGGGCTCGCCGGTCTCGGCTGGGTGCGGCGGCGGGCGCGGTCGGTTCCCTAGGTGGCGAACGCGCACGTCCGTCCCAGAATGGGCAAAGGGGCTGAGGGGAGGACCGTCATGAGGATGGCTGTTGCAGGAATCTTGGCTGCCGTCGTCCTGATGGCCGGGACGATGGCCGCCGACGCGGCGAGCCTCGTTCAATGGAACTTCACGGGAAGGGTCTTGAGCGAGGGAAACCCCCAGGGGCTCGATCCGGTTTTTGACCCGGATGGCGTTAACGACGGGTCGGTCGTTGCCGGAAGCGTCGTCAGCGGTTTCATCCGGTTCGATCCGGCGCAGCCCGATACGGATGCCGACGCGAATATCGGCCAGTATCGGTTCACGACCCATTTCGCGGCGATTAGGGCAACGGTCGGCAACTACACGTATACGCAAACGGCGCCGCCAGTAGGCGGCGGGGTCTTTGACGTTTCGCTCGCAAGGTTCCCGGATACCTGCACGGGCATCCACGATACCGTGCTGATCGCCGCCAGCGGATTGGGAGCGTCCATCACCTCGTCCGCAGATCCTTCGTTTTCGGCCACTGAAGGGGCGTTGGGTGGGATCGTCTTCGGCACGTTGGACCTTGGCTTGACGGAACACGTGCTGTCATCACCCAGTTTGACCACAACGCTTCCTGGTGACTTGACCGGTCTCGGGAACGACGCTTTTGGCTCGCTGTTTGCCGGAACTACGGACGCCGGTTCAACCTTTCGTTTTTTTTGGGAGTGGACCAGCTTGACGGTCGCGCCGATCCCCGAACCCGGCACGCTCACGATGTTCGGCTTCGGCCTCGCGGGCCTCGGTTGGATGTGCCGACGCAGGGCGTCGTAGCGCCCTCGAAACTTGAACCCGACGGAGCGGCGGTTCCTCGGGGCCGCCGTTTTTTCTGTCAAGCTCCGAAAAGGGTCTTGGCCGTGTGAAAACGGTCGGGCGGGTGCGCTTGTAGCTTGGTTGGCGTCGCTGGGCCTTGGGTTGCGCTGTTTTGGCGCGAAGTGGGGCCTTTTGGAGGGGCTGAGAGCGTCTTTGACACAGATATCGCGCACGATCGGCCAAAGGGTGCGG